>Ga0233430_1000079_pt1 | contig 190302 bp, 162 predicted proteins | sample SI_118_April2016_2_FD_179883 | JGI IMG/M metagenome (GOLD analysis project Ga0233430, IMG submission 179883) | Seawater microbial communities from Saanich Inlet, British Columbia, Canada - SI_118_April2016_150_MG | ecosystem: Environmental > Aquatic > Marine > Inlet | place: Canada: British... | reverse complement strand
TGTTAATAAAAGATATTAAACGAGTATTCGGGTTTTTTAATTTTCCAAATTTTTCAACAAGCTTTTCTTTGAAGACGTGTTTATCTTTTAGAAGATAAACTATATCTTCTACTAATGATTCTAGATAGTTATATGGGGGTGTGATTGGACCCATTCCATTCATTATGTGATTTGCAATTTGTAATCCATCGGAAATACGTTTGAATCTTATGCCCTGCATCAAAGCGGTTCCTACTAAATTTCTCATTTCATTATGTGTAGGGTGAGAAAGAAGGCCATATTTTTCCTGTTCTTGATCCATGTTTTCTATAAAACATTCTACGGAGCTTGTTTTGAGCTGCCCTACAAGTGTCATTAGTGTTTGAAACTCTGCTGGGAGTGCAAAAGATTCAGGCATCTTACAACCTTTTTTTTGCAATTGTTCTAGTAAGTCGGCTGGGATTTGACATGAAAAAGCCACTGGTGCTTTATTTGGCACTTCATGCCCCGCCGGCGCTCCCTGCAAAGAAAAAGTGAACAATGCACACGCAGCAAACACAACTGCTTTTTGTGAAAAACTTTTTTTCATATTTATTCCCTACGATATTTGAATTTTTATTATTGCTAAATAAGCTATATTATAAAGGCGAAAAGTCAATTTAAATAAAATTACTAACGAAAAACAAACCATGATTCCTCTTAAAATAGAACTAAAAAATTTCTTAAGCTACGGCGAGCCGATTCAGAAAATAGATTTCTCTGATCACGAATTAATTTGTTTTTCCGGAAAAAACGGAAACGGGAAATCGGCGTTGCTCGATGCATTAACATGGGCATTGTGGGGACAGGCGCGCAAAGTTTCTGGAACAATAAAAGCGGATGCAGGTTTGTTGCAGCTTGGTAAAACTCAGATGATGGTGAGTTTAGAATTTTTATGTAACAAAAATTTGTATCGCGTGCGCCGGGAGTATGCAAAAACATATGGCAAGCCGTACGCCGCTCTTGATGTTGAATTATTTGATGAAGAAAAACAAAAATTTGTAACACTTACCGATAAAACAATTCGCAAGACTCAAGAAAAAATTGAAAAAATAATTGGCCTAGATTTCGAAACATTTGTAAATTCTGCATTTTTGCGCCAGGGACTTTCTGATGAATTTTCCCAAAAATCACCAAAAGAACGTAAAAACATTTTAGCGTCAATTTTGGGATTGTCGCTGTATGACCAACTAAATAAGCGGGCGCTAGAAAAAATGCGTTCGCACGAAGATGAAAAAAAGTTTTTAGTAAAAATGCAGGAATCGATTTTGCTAGAAATAGAAAAGAAAAAAGAATTAAAAGAAAAATCAAAAGAATCCAAGCAAATAATTTCTGATTTAGAAAAACAACTTAAAAAATCAGAAAAAGATATTACGCAAAAAGAAAAAACACAATTTGAATTAGCAAAACAAAAACATCAGCTGGAACTTGTAGAAAAAGAATTACAGGCTAATAAGCAAAATGTTTCTAAAAAGCAAACGCAATTATTGGATATTTTATTGTCATGGAAGCGGGTGCATGCAAAAACAATGCGCGCGCCATCGCTAGATGTTCTAGAAAAAGAGTACAAAGAACTTTTTAAAAGTGATACGCAGTTTCGAGCGGCGCAACAAAATTATTTGTCGTTACAAGAAAATGTTTTAAAAGCGCAGGAGCGCTACAATAAGCAAGTACACGAAGTTGCTGTGGCGAGCGAGCAAGCGCTACAAAAAAAGAAATTAGAGGTAGAAAAGCTCGCGCTTCAGAGTAAGCAAAACGAAAGTTCGTTCGCACAAAAAGAAAAACAATTGAATGAATTACAAAATAAAGAAAAAAAGATCAAACAAGATCATGCCGATTTGCAAAAAGAGCTGACTCAGTTTGATTCGTTAAAAAAAGAATTTGAATTTCAAAAGAATCAATTTGAAAAACGCAGAATTTTTTATCAAAACATGGTTCAGCGTGGAAATTGGATTAAGTCTGAGCTAAGAGAAATGTTGCTCAAAAAAAATACAATACACTCTCAGCAAAGTCCAAGCTGTCCTTTGTGTGAACAAGTTCTGACGATAAAACGAAAACAGTTTTTAGCAAAACAACTTGTTGTACAAGAACGCTTTTGCATGCGGAAGTTGGATCGCGTTTCGCGAGTTCTAAAAAAATTAAAAGTTTTATTGTTCGAGCAACACGAGTCTGTAAAAAAATTAACGTTTCAGAACGAGCGGTATCAGCAAATGGACGTGCAGCGCAAAAATCATGAAGAAACATTGCAGCAACTTTCTAAAGAAACAAATAAAAGTTCTATGGAGTTAGAAGTTTTGCGGGTTCAGGTTGCGGGCGCTAAAACATTATTAGGAATAAAACAAAAAGAATGCGAGCGCGCGGAAAAAGAAAAAGACGTAGCGGCCCGTGAAAACAAAGAGATTGTTGAAGCAAAAAAGCAATTGGAATTATTACAAAAACAACAAAAAGAACTTAAGTATGACAAGCGCGCGCACGAAGAACTCATAAAAAAACTTAAAAAAACAGAGCAATCGTTAAAAGAGTTTGAATCTTTAAAACAAGAGCAGGGCGAGCAAAAAAACAAAAGAGCGCAGGTTTGCGCGCTGTGTTATGAGTTAAAAGATTTTAAAAAAGTGGCGTTGCAACATAAAACACAACTTGAAAGTTTGCCCGATGTTCAAAAAAATATTTCTACAATTGAAAAAGAAATAAAATTATTAAAATATACAGAAAAAAATGTGTTGCGAGAAAAAGATGTCGCGGTGCAAAACCAAGGCAAGTTAGAAAGTGAGCTACAGCGAATAGAAAATTTGCAGAAGCAACAAAAAGATCGTGAAGAAAAAATGAAGGCGATCGCGGAGCATATTAATTTGTATCATGAACTTGCGGTAGCATTTGGTAAAAATGGAATTCAGGCTTTATTAATTGAAGAAGCTATTCCAGAAATCGAAAGTGAAGCAAACACATTGCTTTCTCAACTTACCGATAATCAATCACAAATTTTTATTGAATCGCTGCGCGATTTAAAAAGTGGTGGCGTGCGCGAATCTCTAGATATTCACATTTCTGACGCCGCGGGCGTTCGTCCGTACGAAATGTTTTCAGGTGGTGAAGCTTTTCGCATAGACTTTTCACTTAGAATTGCGATTTCAAAACTTTTGGCCCGCCGAGCCGGTGCAACATTGCAGACATTAATCATCGACGAAGGCTTTGGTTCGCAAGACGAAGAAGGCTTGCAACGTTTGATGGATGCGCTTTATACAATAAAAAATGATTTTTCTAAAGTCATTGTGGTTTCTCACCTCCCGGCACTCAAAGATAGCTTTCCCGTTCATTTTCTTATAGAAAAAACTTCTGTTGGATCGGTCGTTAGCATCGAGCAACGCGGATAAAGATTACTGCTTGTAATCTGTTTGTTACTGCGTGTAATCCAAAAGAGGGGGCTTTTCTGTTCGTAATATTTCTTTGTTATAATCTTTCTAATAGTTTTTAAATTTATTGGGGATGTCTTTTTTAATGTTACATAGAAAAGAGGTTAAGATGTTGAAGAAAACAAAAAGAATAATATTATTTTCGGTTTTTGTGGGAGCTTTTTGCTTCAGCAATAGCACTTTTGCAGCAGAAGGAGGACTTGGTCGTGCTGCACTGCGAATTCTAGAGGAAGATGTAGGGAATCGCGTTGACGCAATGGCAGATCGCACAGTGGAATATTTTGAAGATCGTCAAAGGGAAAAACAAAGAGTAGAAGCGGAACAAGCTGCAGAGATTAGTGCGCTTGAAGCATATATAAGAGGACGCGAAGAAGCTTGGCAAGCTGTTTCTCAGACAGATTTCGACAAATTAACACGGATGAGAGATGAGCTTGGAAGACAACAAGAAAAAATAACAGGAGACTTAGAGAGAGAGTTTTTTGATGTGTCAAAAAATCTTGGAATGGCAGCAGACGATGTAATTCGTGCGCAAGGGGAAAAAGTGACTCGAATTGGAGTGGCCGAAGCTACATTAAGGGAATAAAATCTTCTTAGTTTTTTAATTACAATTGGATTGAAGATAATCATGAAAAGGTTTATTACATTTTTGTTTTGCTTTTTGTGTTTTACACAGACTATTTTTCCAATGGAAGTGTTGGGGGGGCTTGCAAGAAAAGTGGTTGGTGGTATTCGCGAACAAATTGCACAACACGGACAAACGGCACAAGAAAAGTACGAAGATCACGATGATCGATATTTGCAGTATATGAATTTTGCTATAGAAAAACGTAAAGAAGATTTTGAGCGGGATAAGGAAATGCTTCGGAATAGAACAAAGCTTACAGAAGAGGTGAAGCAGATTCTTGAAGATTTATATTCAGATAAATCCATTAGATACGAAGTAGGCGAAGAATTACAGCAAGTCCGTGAAGAAGTAGAAGAAGACCGTAAAACAATGGTGCCGGAGCTTTTGGCTGACATGGCACAGGTGCGAAGAGAATTTGCTAGGGAGAAGAGGGGAGACAGACGAAAAAAATTAGGAAAAAGAAAAAGATTAACACGGTGGAACAACACTTTATTATGTGATCCCACAAGATTTATCTATTCAAGAAATGTGAGAAAGAAAGTACCAGGAGAGTGGCAATTGGATAGCAAAACTGGAAAAGCCAGTCGAGGCCCTAAAGAGGAAAAGTTAATATGTGGGAAATTTGTAGGCCCCTTTTTATTTGACTGGAGAAAAATTACTGATGGTGAAGCTTCTGTTGATGATCCAATAAAAAAACACGCCTCGCTGGGAATTTATAATAAGGATTTAACAAGAGGGGGATTTTTTCTAGTAGATTTATCTTCCGATATTTTCTTTTGCAGAGAGATTTGCAAATCACGAGTTAGAAATATTTTTTCTGAAGTAGAAAAAGATCATGTGTGGCTTTTATCTATGTTGGAAAATTATGCGGATAGCATTAAAGATTTAGAAGCAGTATTTGATGGTGTTAAAAGTGATGATGCGGAATCAGAACAGATAGCAGCTAGACGCAAAGTTAAAAAAAGAAAAAAGAAAAAACAACAGAAGGAAGAAAAATTAACAGAAAAAGAACGAGTTGTTTTAAACCGATACCTTGCAAAACAAAGGTTAAGGAAAGATTTGCAAAAAAAACATCGCTTGATTAGTCACAATTTTTTTAAAAAATGCCTCTTGGTTCCTTTTGCGACTAGATTTATTGCTCAGCAAGGTTTGCGTGCAGCTAGAAAAAGAATGATTCCAGATCGTTTTGAAGACAGAGAAACATTTGAGACGTACGTAAAAGATGATGAATGCGGATTTAAGCCAGTTGATGAAAAAGAAGGGGCAGTTCTTTCTTTATTTCGTCCAGTCAAAGCAGCGGGGTATTTGGTTATGAAACCAACATATTCTCTTTTTGCAAATATGCCGGACATAAATGAAAAGTTTAAAGCTTCAACAGATAGAATTTTTTTGCCAGAAATACATAGAAAGAAAATTGTAAAACGCTTAGTAGATTTTATTTGTGTATATGCTGGAGGAATGATTTTCGACAAAATTTATAATGAGATGTGGATTGGATATGTATTAAAAAATCATGAGCAAGCAATAGAATTATTGAAAAAATATGAATATACAAAAAAACATGAGACACAATCAGCTTTTGAAAAAGCACGAGTCGATATTCAGAAGTTTGTTTTAGATGGTCATAGTCAATCAAAGAAGTTTTTATTTGGGGTATATAAAAATTGGGACAATGCAAAGAAACGTGGAGCATTACAAACTAGATTTAGATATTCAGGTTTAATTACGGCGCATCAAGTATTAAGATTGGGGCATATAATAATTAAGACAATTGGTAATTAGGTAAATAAATTGGGGTTTTTTTAAATGTTAGATAAAAAAGAGGTTAAGATGTTGAAGGAAAGAACAAAAAGAATAATATTGTTTTCTGTTTTTGTGGGAGTTTTTTGCTTTAGCAATAGTGTTTATGCAGAAGAAGGTGGTCTTGGTCGTGCCACAATGCGATTTTTGGTAGATGCCGCACAAGAGGTAGGGCACCGTGTTGACGCAATGGCAGATCGCACAGTGGAATATTTTGAAGCTCGTCAAGCGGCAAGACAAAAAGTAGAAGCGAAACAAGCTGAAGAGATTAAAGCGCTTGAAGACCATATAAGAGGCCGCGAAGAATCTGGACTATGTGTTTCTGATACAGATCGCGACAAATTAAATCGCGCGAAAGACGAGCTTGAAAGACATAAAAAACAATCAGAAGAATTAGCCCAAAAAGCTGTGAATTTTAGTGCAAAGGCGGCGGACGCGGGTATTGAAGTGTCAAAAAATCTTGGAATGGCTGCAGGTGACGTAATTCGTGCTCAAGGTGAAAAAGCGACCAAAATTGGAATGGCTGAAGCTGCAGCGAGAGAACAGGGGATGGCGAGTATTGCAAAAGTAAAAGAATGGCTTCGCTGGGTAAAGGATCCTCAAAATATTATTCCTGTTGCTGCTGTAACGGTTGCAAGTATTGGTGCTACATATGTTTTATACCAAGGGATCAAAATTTCTTCTAATTATATTGAATCACATTTAGACCAGCCAACTCTTGTTCGAGTGTCGTCTAGATTAAGTATGAGAGAAAGAATTAAACAATTATTTGGTGCGCAAGAAATAACATCTCGAATGTCAGATATTATTATTGAACCAAAAACTTGGGAACAATTATTGGATGTTGCGGAAGAAACAAAAAAAGCAAAAGAGTTTGGTGATAATTTAATGAACGTTATGTTCTACGGTCCTCCTGGAACAGGTAAAACTATGTTTGCAAAAGAACTTGCACTTCATTCCGGATTGGATTTTGCAATGATGTCTGGTGCTGACTTTAGTCAATTTGACGAAGGAAAAGATATTCAAGAATTACATAAACTCTTTGACTGGGCAGAGAAAAGTAAAAAAGGATTGGTGATTTTTGTTGACGAAGCGGAAGTCTTTTTGGCTGATCGTGGTGCTGCCTCAACTGATACTCGTTCAAAACGATTAACAGATGCATTTTTATCTAGGGTAGAAAAACCTACTTCAAAAAATCTTATGTTTGTATTTGCAACAAACCATCCAGAAGTTATAGATAAGGCGGTATTGAGTAGAATTGGACGTCAAATTAAGTTTGATATACCTGCAATTACAGAAAGAACAAAGATTTTGGACTTGTATTTCAAAAAATTATTTGAATCTTCAGGTGTTGTTGTTGATGATTCTGTTCTTGAAGATATTGATAGATTTGGAAAACAAATGGATGGATTTTCTCCTCGACAAATAGAAACAACAGTTGAATTAATAATTAAGGCTGCTCGATATAAAACAGATGGAGTTGTAACTTCCGGCGTTGCAGAAAAAATTATTAATTGGAAAGTTGATGAATTAAAAGAACAGTTGCAAAGAAACACAGTTAGCGCTGCATAATTTTGTTAAAATTTTTTGGAAAGCAATAGCATGAATAAAAGAATTATTTCATTTATTATAAGCATATGCATTTTAATGAATGCGCATGGTGTTTCTTCTAAAGATTCTTGGAAGTGGCGATATGTAAAAAGTGAGTTGTTTGATGATGTAAACATTGCATTAGGAGTTAAGCAGAATAAATTTAACTTTACACGTAATGCAAAATGTTCAAATATTGTGGCATTAATTGCTTCTGATGTCGCGCTAGGTTTTAGCTGGAAAGAACCTGTGGAAAGAGCTTTAAATTATAATCAATTTGCGTATTTTACAGATTATGTAAAAATTATGAGCTTTGCGTCTTTGGTATATTTTTCTTATGGTGCCATTTTCTTTCTTGCATTATCACCAAATAGATTTGAATCTGAAGTTCAAGCGAAAAGTAAAAAGAAGTTAGAGGCATTAGAGAAAGAAATTATCGGGCCGTATTTGTACAAAAATCGTAATTCTATTACTAAAGTTTTAACACTTCCTACGAATGTATTTTGGCTCTTGTTTCGAAACAAGAAACAAAGAAAACAAATACAAAATGTGATGGTGAGGGAATTTCTACGCAATTGGGAAGAGAATAAAGAACGGGTTCCAAAAGAGTTACAGGAGTTTTTTGAAGAATTTGTTTCGTTGTATGAAAAAAGTGATGAAGAAGAATTTAAGAAAGAAATAGATTGTAAATTAAAAGATTTAAAGAAAAAATTAAAACAAAAAAGAATTGTGCTATGAAAATAAACATAAAAAAAATACTTACATTTATAATTTTGTTTTCTTGTATGATACCAAATTCTTCGTTTTTGTATGCTTCTGCAGGTAGTAAAAAATCTATTATTTTGCCACGTGTTTTGGGATACGGGACTTTTGCTTCTCTAGATGTGGCTTTATGGCAATGGGCAAAATCTAAAGAATTAGGAGCGATTTCTGAAGATGGAGATGTAGTAACAGCAAAAGATATTGCGAAAAAATTATTAAATCCTGAACAATTTCTGGAAATTGTAAAAAAATATCCTAGAACTTCATCAGCTATTTTGTTATTTGAAGCTTTGTGCGTAACAGGTGCTATTGATTTGACGGTTGGAGTTACAAAGTTTGTTAAATATTTAAAAAGTGATGAGCGACTTGAAAAACAAATTGATCAAGCAAGAAAAAGAATGGAACGGTTAAAGGATACGGTAGCTGAAGCGACTGAAGATGAGCAAAGAAAATTAACTGAAAAACATAAAAAGGAATTGGAAAGAAGGCAAGATCGGACAAAATATCAATTGAAAAGGGCGAGAGAAAATATTGAAGAAGCGATAGAGCGATTAGAAGAAACTTTGGAAGAATCATGGGAAGAACAAAACTTGCGCCGCAAGCGAGGGTATTTAGCAGAAAAACGGGCAGGTGCAGCAGGAACATTCAAATCATATATAGTTCCAGGAAGGCATGATTATTGGTGGGAAAATTATTCTACTGAAGTACTTGATGCAGAGGAAGAAGAGCTGAATATAGAGGAAGGATATATAAAAGAATCTAGAAAACAAGAAATTAGAGAAGCAAGAGCTCGATGCGTGGAGGCTACTAAATCTGCAGATGAACGAATAGATAAATATGAACGTAAATTGACTGAAATTGCACAAAAAGTGGCAACAGAACAAGAATTTAGAAGCGAAGCTTTAAAAGCGAAAAAGAAATTAGATTTTGGTGAACTTGTTTATCTTAAAAAAGAATATGCATTACTTCAATTAAAACAGGCTGAGCGTAAAAGAGCAAAAACAAAAGATACAAAAAAAATTCCCGCAGCATGTTTGGAGTGTTTAGATAGACATCTTGAAGTTATAGACAACAAAGAAATGAAGTTGTCTGAACGTGCAGACAACTTACTCGAGATAGAAGCAAAACGAGATGCATATATTGCAAGTTTAGATACGGATTCAGAGGACTATGAATTACAGCGCGATAGCGTAAATTTTAAAATTCAAAAATGCATTGAAGGTTTAATTGAAAGTCCAGAAGAAGAAGGGATTGCCACCAAAATATTTAACATTTTTGATGATGGATTAAGTGTTTTGTCCGAGACTTTAGAAGATATGGCACCGCTTCCGGGCACAGTGTCTTATCCTTCTAGAATTTTTACTATTAAAGAACGATTACAAAGTTGTGGAGATTTCCCACAACTTGAAAGTTTATGTGGTTCCCAACTACATTTTATTGAAATGGTTATGGCATTACAAGAGGCAAGAGAATTAGAGAAAATCGCTGTCTTGCGCGAATTGTCTAATGGTGTTAAACCTATTGGTTTGATTAGAGAATTATCATCTTTAGTAACTAAAGAAGAATCCATTCGTCGTTTAAAAGGAGAAGAGGAAATCTCTGAGGCGGTTGATGATGTTAGACCAATTTATCAAAGGATAATTAAGGATAAACAAAAAGTAACCAGTAGATTGCGTCAGCTTAAATTGGCGCGAGAAGCTGGTGAAAATACTAATGTACCAGAAACAGAAGAAGATGAAGTTAATTTGAATCCGGGAGCTTTTATTGAAAGACTGTTTGAACAAATTAAAGGTATCAATTTTAGCGGTCTTGCTGGACAATCACAACCGGCAGAACAAGAACCAGAACCAGAACCACAAGTTCCAACAGAAGATGATCTAGACTAAATACGCATTAACAAGCAACTTAATTGTTTTAAAACAGAATTGTTACTCACAAATAAAAATTACTGCTTGTAATCCTATTGTTACGGCCTTTGTCATGCGCTTTTATTTGTTGTATAGTATGTGCACGTTATTAATTCAACAAAAACAATAAACGAAAGATTTTTTATGTTGAAAAAGTGCATAGCAGCAGTTCTTATGTTTTCATTTTCAACCGCTTGTTTTGGTGTGGAATCTGGCGAGCAGGACAAATGGAAATTTGTAAAAGAGAAATTGGTTGATGATGTAAAAAGTGAATTAGGATTTGCGCAGTATGAATTTAATCATACAAAAAAAGCGAAATGGGCAACTTTTTTACTTTCAGTGTTAGCATTACGGGGCGTCCCTACGGTGTCATCTACTGTAAAGAAGGGAGTTTTTCAAGGATCAAATTTTATAGAAACAAAAATATTTAAGATTAAACCATCAATTGTCGAGATGCCTAATATTAATGATCTTTCTGGTCCTCCTATAAATTATTCGGTTACAATTTCTGATAAAGTATTTTCCATATTTGGGATGGTTATGTTTTTCTACATGTTGAAATATTATTTTGGCACAAGTCAGTATGATTCAGAAAGTTATAAAGACCAGAAAATTTTAAGAAAATTTGCAACATTAAATACCAATGTTTTGTGGCATCTGTTCTCCAAAAGAGTATACAAGAAAATTCTTCAGGCAGAAGCGCTTAAAGATTTTGTTAAAAACTGGGATGCAAACAAAGACGAAACTCCAGAAAAATTGCATGAATTTTTTGAAGAAATTGCTAAAGAGCTTGATACAAAAATTTATGATTCAAGTACCAACAAGTATTTACAAACAAAAGTTACAGCGTTAGAAGCGAAGTTGTCATTACATATTTAACGTAATATACGCATTTACAATCAGCGGCAAAACCATTGCCGCGAAGAGAATTCCGATTAATTGTTTTAAAACAGAACTCTTTGGTTGAAACAAAAACCAAATTGATGCAAACAAGAAAAAGCACGCGGTGGTAACATGCGCGGTGGCGAGAGAAAAATAAGCGTGCGCGATGTACCAATATGTTATCGGCGCGAATGCCGCAAAAATATCAATAAGTGTTAGCGCTTTTGTTATAAAAAACAGAATAAGAAATAAAAGAATAGCAAACAGTATTACAAAAAGAACTTTGGTTTCTAGAAAAGCCAAGGTTCTTTTTGTTTTAGGGCCAGAAAAGTTTTGCATGAATTTTGATTTATCGGTTTTAATTATCAATTCTTTTTGCTGATTTTCTACTTTTGGTTTGGCGCACGGTTTTTCTGATTTTACCGCGATATTTTTTTGTTTCACGACCGTTTGATCGTCCGCGTTTGTCGCAAAGTATGAGATGGTAAAAAACGTGTTGGCATTCCATTCTTGAACTGGTTCTTCAAAAGTAATATTTATGGTAAACGAATCATTAAAACCTTTTTGATTCTTTTTGAGTGCCGACAGATGTTTTGTTATTGGTTCTTCTAAAATTTCCCAATTTTTTATTTTTACCGATGGATGAGAAAAAGAAAGTAGAATTTTTTCTGCGTGGATAAATTCATTGTTTTGAGGGATTGCCAGAATCGTTGCTTTTTGTGTTTGCTCGATTGTTTTTGTAGTAGAAAGCAAATGTGTTTGTAGAGCGGTGGCGGCTTGAAATGTAAAAATTAAGAAAAATAATTTTTTTATCATTTTTAAAACATAATCTTTATTTATACAAATAACACTTAGTATGTTTGCACAGATAAAAAGAAAATGAAACGTTCCGTGAGAGTAGAGATATAGTATTAAATTTATTAGGAGAGAGTATATGAAACGTAAAATAATAAACAGCCTTGTTTTTTTTCTTACAATTTCTTTTTTTAGTCTTGCTGCGCGCACGCCAAAAGTTGCGGTTGTTATGGTTATTGATCAGTGGGCGCACCATTATCTAGAAAAAGTTCAACCACACTTTAAAAAAGGAATTAAAAAATTATTTGATGAAGGCGTTGTTTATAATTATGCGTATCATCCACACGCAACACCTGGTACTGCGGTGGGGCATAATGTTTTAAATACAGGGTGTCTTGCAAAAGATCATGGAATAATTGGGAACAAATGGATTAATGAAGAAGGAAAAAGTGTTCGATACGAAAAAGATTCTTCCGGAAAAGCATTAGTTTTTTCTGAGAAAGGTTTGTATGACTTTGGTGCGTCGGCGAAAAATATAAAAGTTGATGGAGTTTCGGATCAGTTTATGCTCACCTCAAAACAACACGAAAAACATGAAGCGTGGTCGCTTTCTTATAAAGCGCGCGCGGCAATTGGAATGGGCGGAAAAACAGGGAAAACAATTTGGTTCGACGATGTTGCACGCAGATTCACATCGAGCAAAGCATTTTTTGAAAAGCTTCCTGCATGGCTAGAAACATTCAACAAAAAAAATAAAGCAGAACGAATTCCAAATTATTCATCGTGGAAATTAAAACATCCAGGAAACGTTTTGGCATATGATGGTGCATTTGCAGAAAATGATTTTTATTCTGTTTATCCATTTAGTTTAATTGGTGAACAATTTGGAACACTAAAAACAAAACCAAATGAAGAGATATTTTTAAAAACTATTCATGCGAATCAATTATTATTAAATCTTTCAAAAAAATGTGTTGAAGATTTTATAAAACGAACCAAAGAAAATGACAAACTTTTATTATGGATTAGTTTAAGCCCGCTTGATTGGCTTGGCCATTTTTATGGTCCAGACAGCAAAGAAGCATTAGACATGCAATATTATTTGGATTATCAGCTTGAAGATTTTATGAAGTTTATGAATAAACAGTTTTACAAAGAAGACATTTTGTTTGTATTAACATCCGATCACGGGATAATGCCAATTCCAGACGTATTAAATAAAAAAGGATTTAAACAAGCAGCAAGACATAATCCAGACAAATTGATTAAAGAAATGAATAGCTTTGTATCAGAAATGTTTAAAGTGGAAAATTTTGTTTCTAGTTTCCAAACCCCACAATTTTATTTTGATAAAAAAACAAAAGAAAGCTTAGACGGAAAAACATTAAATGAAATTACCTCTATGTTAAAAAGTTATTTAAAATCCCTGAAGGGAATAGCAGAGGTATGGACTTTTGCAGAACTTAAAAATTTAAATTGCGAACCATATACAATCGATTGGTATTACAAAAATCAAATGTATTTTGAACGAAGCGGTGATTTAACATGCAAGTGTGATCCGTATGTTGCTATTACAAAATATTCATCGGGAACACATCACAGAACGCCGTACGAATACGATACGCACGTTCCGCTTGTTTTGTATCAACATGGAAGTATAGAAGATAAAAAAATAGATAAAAAAGTTTGGATGCCGCAATTTGCAAATACACTTGCAAAGATTTTAAACATTCCTGGCCCGTCGGCTTCAACGTTTGAAATTTTGCCGGGGGTTTAGCAAGCTTGTTTTTTGTGATTAAAGACCCCGTTCGCCCTGAGCCTGTCGAAGGGTTCTACGAACGGCTTCATTGTTAGCGTGCGTTTTTACTGCCAAAAGTCTTTTTTACCCAATCTTTTGCTTTCCTAAACCAGCCACGCTTGAATTCATTAAAATTTTTTTGAAATGCGGTATATGCATTTCCTTGCTGCATGAAATCACGAATCTGTTGCGCACATTCAGCGGGACTTTGTGTTGCGTTATTAACAATGAGGTCGTATTTGTAGCTGGATGTTATTCGTACTATTTCATGATTGTTTAAACTTAAGTTTTCAAGAAGTTCCGATAAAAATTCATTAAATTCTTTTTCTTCTTCGAATTCACTTCGCGCATGCAATTGTACTAAATCTGTGACGGTATTTTTAGAAAGAGTTTCAAGAATTGGCGCGTCGCTTGGTTGAGCTGCTTTATACAACCCGCCGAATTGTCTCCATACTATCGAAAAATCTCTTTGTTCCAATTTGTCGCCACTATTTCGTGCAGCTATTCTTTTTGCAAGCTCTTGGAAAGGACAATATACGAGTAAAAATAAAACATTTTCTCCGCGAAACTGCTCAAAGGCACGTACAATTTCTTGTTCGCTATCGTCTCCTATTATTGTATCAAAGATTACGTTTTTCCCATTTTGCGTAAAATCTTTAATTTTTTGTATCATCCCATTAAATAATTTGTTTGATGCTTGACCATAGAAATTATCTAGATCTTCTTGCGTTGTTGTTCCATCTTTAACCAATTTTTCAGCAATATCATCAATATTTTCTTTGGTTACAGGTTCTTTTGTTTTTTGTTGTACATACTCTATTATTGTATTCAGAGCTGGTTCGTTGACGTTTTTATCTATACCAACAAATTCGCAACTATAGTCCAACGTTTTTTGTAGTTCTTGCGCAATGCTTGATTTTCCCGCGCTTGATGTTCCGTTTAAAAGAATTACCGTTCCCTGTGGACGTAGATACGAAAATAAACACAGAATAAAAAGAATTGGTTTGATAAAATGTTTCATAGTCATTTTAGATTCCTTTCGCGTTCGAATTATTAATTTTTACCAATCAATTGTAGGTGCAAAACTAACAAATATTTAAGTTGCATGTCTTTAAATAAAAAAAGATTTTTTTGTTTTGCCAGAAAGACTGGCGGGGCAAAATTTGCAAATACGCTTGCAAAGATTTTAAACATTCCCGGCCCGTCGGCTTCAACGTTTGAAATTTTGCCGGGAGTTTAAGGACCATTTGTTTTTGATTTGCATATTGTTTTTCTTATGTTCGCTCATCCTGAGTGCCCTTCGAAGCACGAAGTGCGTAGTAGGGTGTATCGAAGGATCAGAGCGTCCTTTAAACTTTCAATAGACAGAATTAAGCAAATCGTCGCAAAGCTTTTTCTATAACATATCGTGACAAGCTATGATTCGAACCCCACTGAAGGGCTCTGCGCCACCATGTTTTGCGTGGTCGGTTGCAGGATCCCGTAAAAACAAGTGCTGTAATATCATTACTAATTTGTACAAATGGGCAAGCAGTTACCGTTACATTATAACAAAGTATGATGCAGACATCATCATCGGGAAACCTTGATATTAAACTAACAAATCCATTAATTCCTCCGTCGTGGCTAATTCGCCTGTGCCCTTCGATTTGATCTATAAACCAACCATATCCAATTTTTGCATTAGGGCTGTCGGAATCCAACCACGGAGTATACATTTGTTTTAAAATTTCCGGATCAACATTTTTCATTTCTCTATTAAAGTGATATAAATCTTCGACGGTCGAATAAATGGAGCCATCGCCGGCACCACTTAAGTCAAATTCGGTTGGCATCGACGGATAAAAGTAATAACTTAACGTTTGGTTTGGCCGTACTTTTTTGTAATAATTGATTCCTGATTTTTGCATCTTAAATGGTTCAAAAATATTTTTTTGTAAAAGCTGTTTATATGTTTTTCCGGAAGCTTTCTCAATTATGGATCCCAATAACACATAATTTGAATTCGAATAACTCATTTTTTTACCAGGGTTGAACTTAAGTGGTTCATTTTTGAATATATCTATCAGTTGCTCAAAAGAGAGTGGTTGAATGGGTTTGTCCTTGTATTCCGCAAATGGTAATTGCAATTTTTTATTAACATTTTTAATGTCGAGATAATCAATAATGCCCGATGCGTGTGTAAGTAATTGATGAATTGTTATTTCTTTTCCTCTAGGATAGTCTGGAAAATATGTATCAAGAGTATTTTTTACGTTGAGCTTCTCCTGCTTTTGAAGCATCATGATCATTAATGCCGTAAATGACTTTGTGCAGGATCCGATACAGAATTGAGTTTGTGGTGTGCATGGAATTTGCAACTCAGCATTTGCATAGCCGTAGCCTTTGCTCAAAATTATTTTGCCTTTGCGTGCAACTAAGATAGATCCACTGAACTGCTCAAGATCGACCTGAGCTTTAATATAAGAATCGATTTTCTCTTGCAGTATCGCATCTTGGCTTTCCATACCAAGCAAACATATGGGTAACAGTGTTAGAGTTAGAATTTTAATTTGTTTTGAAATGTTCATGAAGATTTTCCTCATTAAGCTTTTTTATTACTAATCACTTATTTAGCTTAACAAATGAATTAAAGATTTTTTAAGAAGATCTATACTAACCATTACAGATCGAGTATTAAACCATCACGTTCGACTTTACATTGCAAAACATTTAAACGGTTTTTACAAGCTTTTGTTATGGGGAGTTAGTATTAATTTTTGTGTTTGGTATTACTCAAAAGAAGAAACTGGTCAAGTAAATCTGCCGATTGATCGTAATTATCAATAAACCAATCAAGACTATTATCAAGTTGGTTAGCGACAGTGTCGATATCTATCTTTTCTCTATTATTTCCAAATTTAATTTTTTTATTATTCCAATCAGTTTTACTGTATACCTTGCAAACGCCAGCAGAGTTTGGATGCGCAAATTCAGAAAAAAAATCATAATGTTTGCGATAGTTGGGTATTTTTTTATCAAGTTTAGCAATAAGTGTTAGAACACTGGTTGAAGGCGGTCTGCCAAATTCTTTAGTAGCTATATCAGAACGTGCTCCACGTAAAGCTCTGGTTAAAAAATCTTTCAAATTGTTGGAATCTTTTGTTTTAATTGCTTCAATAAGTTTATCGATAAATAGATTAAATAATGATTCGGTTTCCATTAATGCTCGTTGCAAAGTCATAGCCGAGATTAGTCTGTTTTGCTTGCATTCTTCAAGTGTTCCCGATGCCAGATCTTTTATTCTATGAAAAAGACATTCTCTTAACGTAGCGGCCCTAGGAACATCGATATTTAAAGAAATGTTCATTGGTATTGCATCAGGACAACTATTATTTAAAGTCATTATTTTTTTTTCTAATTTATTAAACATTATTATTTATCATCTTTCTTTATGTTTTTGCTTAATTAAAAATATTTTGAACCGTTCGTTGAAACCCTTCCGCCTTTGTTTGAAAAGCCCGTACCTCCTTCGGAGGCATCCTTCGATACAATTTTTAAGAAAAAATCACTCAGGACGAGCGGTCAAAGAGAAGCTTTTAAATTTAATTAACGAACGTAACTAAATAAAAACATTCAATTTAGAATGGCGGCTATTTTGTAGCAGAAGCTGCTAGTGTACGTATACGATCTATGATGGAATACATATAATCAAATTCGGCCTTGCCCGCATCGATAGCAGAGATTATCTTGGTCAGCTCTTCTGGGGTTGCAACTCTCATGGTAAGGTCGGCAGATTCGAGGTTAGAATCGTTTATAGTATGAGCATTGTTACTACTGTCTTTTATTAAAAACATTCTCAAGCAGTAACCCATTTCAATTTCTCCATCTTTTATTAAACCCGTTGCCAAGTAGGAAAGCAGTTCAGTTTCTCCACCAATGAAAAAACTCCTTAATCCGTTTGGAATATATCCAACAAATAGATTGGGATTTTTTATATCGATGATAAATGTGTCTCGTCTAATATTTTCTCCAAGCAGGGTTTTTGGACTAATTGTATAAACAACAACTTCTTCTTCAAACGGACAAGCGTCTTGCCATTTGTTTATGGGAGTCATTTCTGCATTGAGATTAAATGTGCTCAATAAAAAAACAGAAGCGAATAAAAGAGATTTATGTTTCATTGGAACCTCATGTATTGAAAAAAAATACTACATATTCTTAAACTTACGATGCTGCCACATCCATTGCGAAGGGGATTTTTTAATAGCTTTTTCTAGAGCTTTATTATGCGCGCGTGCCATTTCGTATTCAGGGTTTTTATAATGTAAAAAGTTTTCTGGATACAGTGGCTTGCAAATTTCTTCTTCGTATTTAAAAAAGTTTTTAGTGAACATAAAAACAGGAACAATTGGCGCGCCGGTTTTTAAACTAAGTTTTATAAATCCCGTGTGTGTCCATGGCCGTTGGCCAAAAAGAGGAACTTGCATGCCTTCTTCTGGAATACAGTATTGATCGGTAACAAAAGAAACAAACTTATTTCCTTTTAATTGTTTGAAAATTCTTAAGAGCGCGCGTTCTTTGGGTATTAATGTGTGCCCGCTGCGTTCGCGCTGCTTTTTTATCAAAGTTTCTAATTTTGAATTATGTTTTATTGGGTTATATAAAATACAACATGCAATATCGTTTAATGCAAAAGTGTGCGAGCCAAGTTCCCAACTTCCAAAATGAGCGGTAGTGAAAATAACGCCCTTGTTCTTTTGTTGTGCTTCTAAAAAATAATGTTTGTTTTTGATCGTTACATATTTATCGATATTTTTTTTTGTGTATACGGAAAGAAGCAATAAATCTGCGGCGGTTTGGCCTTGATTCATAAAACTTTTTAGCGCAACTTTTTTGCAAAAGTTTTTTGATTGTTTATTTTTTATTTGCGTGCTGCCAAAGAAACATAACGAAACATTTTGTTGAGCGATTTTATTTCTTTTTTTGAAAATAAAAAAAGATAAAAAACCTACACCGCGGCATAAAAAAATCAAAACAAATCTTAGCATTGCCAATACCATTCTTTTCCTCTATGTTGGTCGATATTTGTTTTCTGTTTCTGCAACACAGTATACATGAAAAAAAAAGGCGAGCTATGGTTTCTATTACAAAGCATTTTAAAGACAAGATGCATCTCGGAGATTCATTAAAAGATATTTTTAAATTGTGGTGGCCAGAACTCATTGCGAGCGCTGTTTTTATTGTTCTTTCTCCGATGTTAGATTCTTATCTTGTTGGAGGTTTAAAATCGGTTGCAACTTTTGGTGCTCTTGGCGCTGCAAACCAAATTATTCATACATTGTTAAAATTCGCAGAAGCAATTCCGGTTGCGGCGATGGCAATTATTGGTAGACACAATGGTGCAAAACAATTTAAAAAGTGCGGCCAAGATCTTGGCGATGCATTTTGGTCTACAGTTTTATTAGGAATTTTACAATTCCTCCTTATTTTTTTTGGGGCGGTTACTATTTATAAATGGCTTGGGGTTTCAGACAATATGATGCATGCAGGAGTTCCTTTTTTACGCCTGCGTTCTTTTGGAATGTTTCTTACATTTACCTCGCTTGGTTTTTTAGCGTTTATGAAAGCAATAAAGAACACACGAACTCCAATGGTTATTAGTATGATTGGTATAGGAATTTTTATTTTATTCGATTTTTTATTGATTCCTGGAAACTGTGGATTTCCTAAATTGGGTTTGGTTGGATCTGCAATTGCATCTATTATTCAGTATTCGTTTGTTATTGTTTTGTCTTGTGTTTATATATTTTTAAAAAAAGATTATAAAAAATATTTTAGTGGTCTTTTTATCAAATATTTTAGCTTCAGTAAAATTGTTTATTTATTAAATCTAAGTTGGCCAATTATGATAGACAAAACTTCTTTGGCCCTTTCTTATGTATGGCTTACTAAGATGGTTGCTAAGATGGGAGATGCTGCAATTTGCTCTATGGAAGTTGTCAAAAATTTAGAACGAGCTGCGTTTCTTCCTGCGATTGCTTCTGCTGTAGTAATTGTGTTTTTAGTAAGTAATAGATTGGGAGCAAAAGATCCCGAAGGTGCAAACACAAATATTAAAAAGGTTTTATTATTCACTGCTATTTTAGTGACGATTACACTTGTAGTAATGAGTCTGTCAATTGGACATCTTTCTGCTTTATTTGATCCATCAGGTAAATTTTCTTTTATTGTAAACGCTGCGTTCCCGTTTATTAGTCTTTTAGTTGTGTTTGATTTTATACAATTAATTTTAGCGGGTTCTTTGCGCGGAGCTGGTGATGTAAAATCTGTTATGAAAGTAAGATTCTTCTCTTGTTTCTTCTTTTTGGCTCCATTGGCGTATGGACTTTCGCTTCTTCCTATTCAAAGTGTTTCTATTAAATTCTGCTTAATATACAGCAGCTTTTATTTAAATAGTGGCATGATGGGAATTTTCTTCTTGAAAAGAATCATGGGCAAAAAGTGGCAAAATATTAAAATTTGAGCGTGAAAAAGGGCGCTGATAGCCATTTTTTAAATTTCATGGCATACTACATACTCATAAAGAGTTCAAATCCAAAAAGTATTAATTAGTTTTTTCAAAGTGGTAAATAAGGAATTTGTATGTCAGTTGTTAGTATGCTTTGTGTTTTTAGTGAGAAAGTTTTGTATATACCATTTTTAGCTTTGTTGCTTGGTGGAATAATTCTTTCTTTCAAAACAAAATTCATACAACTTCGAATGATTCCTCTTATGTTTAAACTTTTGTTTTGTAATTTTTTTAAAAAAGATCGAGATGTAAAAAAGTTACAAACGATTCCTTCTAATAAAGCTTTGTTTACTGCGATGGCTACCACAATTGGTATTGGAAACATTGTTTCTCCAATTATGGCAATTGGTTTAGGTGGTCCAGGGGCGTTACTTGGTTTTGTTCTCGCAACAATTTTTGGTGGTGCATCTACATTTGCCGAAGTTGTATATGCGTTAAAATTTCGCAAGAAAAAAGCAGATGGATCTATTATGGGTGGTCCAATGCAATATTTAAAAACAATCAAACCTTTTTTAGCTCAATTTTATGCGGTTGCGGGATTCGTTTTGTTAATTGTGTGGACAACCAATCAATCTAATACATTGGCTGTTTTACTTGAACCATATCATGTTCCGGTATATATTTCTGGGCTTATCGCTGCCGTGATTGTTTTATTTGCATTAATTGGTGGGATAAAACGAGTTGGTAATATTTCTGAAAAAATTGTTCCAGCTATGTTTCTTCTTTATACATTTGCGATGTTGTGGATTATAGGTGCAAATATCAAAAATCTTATTCCGGTAATTATATTGATTTTTAAATCAGCATTTACTCCAAAAGCATTAGGCGGAGCGGCCGTTGGTGTTGGTATTCATAAAGCATTACATTGGGGACTTTCTAAAAGTTTCTTTTCTAACGAAGCAGGTCTCGGAATTTCTGGAATTCCACATTCCATGGCTGCGACAGAAAATTCTTTTAATCAAGGTATTTTAGCTGTTGTTTCTGTGTATGCAAACGGACTTTTATGTTTACTTTCTGGGCTAGCTGTTTTAGTAACAGGGTTATGGCAGGTTCCTGGTCTTCGTTTCGATATTAATATGTTAAACAAAGCGCTCGCACTTTATTTCCCTGTGGTCGGGCCAATTGTTTTGGTTATTTCCTCTTTGTTATTTGCGTTCAGTACAATTCTTGGAAATAGTTATAATGGTGGCCAGTGTTTTTTATATGCCACAAAAAATCGATGGATTTCATTTTATTATTTTTTGATAATGATTGTTGTTTTTCTAGGTGCAATTGCAGATGTAGATTTTGTGTGGGCATTTAGTGACGTATTTATGGCGCTCATTGCGGTGCCTCATATAATTGGTCTCGTTATATTGTCGTTTAGACATGGATCAGATTTAACAGGTAAAAAGAAAGGGATAGGCGATGTATCTTAACAGCACATTCTTTGCTGTATCATTGCAAATAACCAATCAAAATTCAGTAAAATAGTTTTTGTTGGTTATTGAAATCCATTTTTTAAAAGGGAACATTCATGTCTTTTTCTTATTTTTTATACCGATCAAGTGAAGTCTTATTATTTTTACCATTTGTTTTTCTGTTAATTGGAAGTATTGTTTTAAGTTTTAAAACTCGCTTTGTGCAAATCCGTGCGATTCCAAAAATTATCAAATTATTTTGTCGGTCTTTGTTTTCTAAAGCGACGGACGATGAAAATACTATTCGTCCTCACCGCGCGCTTTTTACCGCAATGTCTACATCGTTGGGAATTGGAAACATTGTTTCTCCAATTATCGCAATTGGTTTAGGCGGGCCGGGAGCATTATTAGGATTCTTTTTAGCAACAATTTTTGGTTGCGCGGCAACATTTACAGAAGTAACATTTTCTTTGTTTTATCGCGAACGATTGCACGATGGAACGGTGATGGGCGGTCCGATGCAATATTTAAAAAAAGAATTCGGAAACGCTTTAGCACTTTTTTATGCGTTCTTTGTATGCATTATGTTGGTTGCGTGGTCTGGAAGACAATCAAACACATTAGCGTTATTAATGAAATCGCACGGTATTCCACAATATGTTTCGGGAATTATAGTTGCACTATTAGTTACGTTTATTTTGATTAAAGGAATAAAAGCGATAGGAAGCTTTTCTGCAAAAATTGTTCCGATCATGTTTGTTTTATATGTTGGTTCAATGTTGTGGATTATTCTAAGCCATTCAGGTAACATTATTCCCGCGCTAAAGCTTATTTTTGTTTCTGCATTTACACCAAAAGCATTAATGGGCGCTGGAGTGGGGCTAGGTTTTCAGAAAGCTATGCGCTGGGGACTTTCGAACGCTGTGTTTTCTAACGAAGCGGGACTTGGTACAGCATCTATTCCGCATTCAATGGCAGAAGTAGAAAACCCAGTTGATCAAGGAATTATTTCTATGGCGACCGTGTATACAAACGGATTTTTATGTATTCTTTCTGGTCTTGCTATATTAGTAACTGGTGTTTGGCAAAAACCGGGAGCGATATTTGATATCACAATGCTGTCGCGATTACTTACCGATTCGTTTTCTTCCGCGGGAAGTATTATACTGATATTTACGGTTTTATTATTTGTTGTCGGCACAATTTTAGGAAACAGTTATAATGGAAGCCAGGGCTTTTTATTTGTCACAAAAAATAAATGGATTTGGTATTACTATATATTAATAGCACTTGTTGTGTTTGTCAGTTCTATAGCAGATATGAACGCGCTATGGGCAATTGGGGATTATTTAATGGTCTTAGTTGCCGTGCCGCACACTATTGGGATTGTTATTTTGGCATTTAGAAGAAGTAAGCTTTTAAAAATTATGTAGGGAAACATGTTTAAATTTAGCAAAGAAGAACTTTTAAAACTTGCAGATATTTCTGCGTTAAAGTTGTATAAAGACGAAGTTCCAGTTTTGGAAGAACAGCTTAAAAAGACATTAGAATATGTAGATCAACTTTGTAATGTAGAAATAGAAACAGAACAAGAAGCTTTTCATACGATAAATGTTTTTCGTGAAGATAAAGCCGTAGAAAAAGATTCTTCACCGCTTTTAGACCAAGCGCCACAAAAAGAAGAAACGTATTTTGTTGTTCCTAAAATTTTAGATTGAGGCATATGAATCCGTTTATAACTATAAAAGAATTAAAAGAAAAACTTTCTAAAAAAGAGATTTCTTCTGCAGAAGTTTTTAAATATTATCACGATCGTTTAAAAGTTCACGCGCCAGAACTTAATGCGCTTCTTGAACTTTTCGACGAAGAGTCTATTAAAAATGGAATATCAGAAGAAGGTATTCTTGCTGGAATTCCTGGTGTTATAAAAAACAACATCAGCGAAAAAGGGCGAATTACTTCTTGCGGTTCAAAACTTTTACAAAATTATACAGCACCATACGATGCAACCGTTACAAACCGCATCAAAAAGGCGGGCGGCCTTATTCTTGGCCGTACAAACATGGATGAATTTGCGATGGGTGCGTCGGGCGAATTCTCTGCATTTGGTGCAACAAAAAATCCATTCGATTTAAAAAGAACTCCCGGTGGTTCCAGTTCTGGATCGGCAGCTGCAGTTGCTGCGGGATTAGTTCCATGGGCGTTAGGAACAGAAACTGGTGGATCAGTTCGGCAACCGGCATCATTTTGCGGCTTAGTTGGTTTGTATCCAACGTACGGATTATTTTCTCGGTATGGTTTAGTTGCATTTGCATCATCAACCGATCAACCGGCACCAATTGCTCACACCGTTTACGATAACGCGATTGTTGCTTCTGCTTTAAGCGGGCACGATCCTAAAGATTCAACATCGTTGCCAGAACCAAAAAGAGATTACACAAAAAAATTAAACGGAAAACTTCCTGAAGATTTAACAATTGGAGTTATACAAGATTCGCTCGAATCTGACGGGGTTGACGCCGAAGTAAAACAATCATTCGAAAATTCAATAAAAGATCTAGAAAAACTTGGCGCAAAAATAAAATACATTTCGTTACCCGATTTAAAATACGGGATAGCAATTTATTTTGTTATTAATTACGCGGAAGCAGCATCAAACTTATCGCGGTTCGACGGAACTTTGTATGGTGCGCGCGACATGAAAGCAACTAATTTAAAAGATATGTACACCAACACGCGGCACGATGGTTTTGGCGCGGAAGTGAAACGAAGAATTTTAATGGGAAACTATGTACTTTCATCTAATCACCGGGATGAATTCCTTGATAAGGCTGGTCATGTTCGCTCGGCTATTCGTGCAGAATTTGAACATGCATTTAAAGATGTCGATGTATTGATTAGTCCAACAACATCAACTCCAGCATTTAAACTTGGTGAAATGTGTAACGATCCTGTCGCGATGTATCTTTCTGATTATTTTACTGTTCCAAATTGCATCGCTGGTATTCCTGCGCTTTCCGTTCCATGCGGTAAAACAAAATCTGGATTACCAATTGGCGTACAATTTTTAGGCCCGCGACTTTCTGAAGAGCTGCTTTATAGAGTTGCATACGCGTACGAGCAAAACACGGATCATAAAATTCATCCAAAAGGATTTGAATAAAATGTCATTTTGGTCAGAAAATATAAAAATTGGAAATCAGGAATATTCAAGATTTATGTCGGCACCGCTCGACGGTATTACCGATTCTCCAATGCGACAACTTATCAGAGATTATTCAAAAGATATTTTGCTGTTTACAGAAATGCGTCATCTTTCTTGCGTTGCAAACGAAAAAACAGGGCGCTCGGTAAAATATAATCCAATTGAACAACCACTTTGTTATCAGGTTTCGGCAAACAGAACACGTTTTTTAGAAGAAGCGGTAGAAAAAATTGTTAAAAACAAATTTGTCATGTTCAACCTGAATGCAGGCTGTCCGGCGCGGGCGATCGTTAACTCGGGAACCGGTTCTGCATTGATGGGAAATGTTCCATTGTTAAAAGAATTATTAATTTCATTTAAAAATGCTCTACCGCAGACGATGCCGCTCACATTAAAGATACGCGCGGGGTTCAAAGAAAAAAATGCGCACGACGTATCTTTGATGGCAGAACAGTGTGGAGTCGATGCCATCATCATCCACCCAAGAACACAACCTGAAGGTTTTTCTTCTCTGCTCGACTTCGATTTAGTCGCAAAAATTAAAAAGAGTGTCTCTGTTCCGGTTGTATTTTCCGGAAATATTCATAGTTTTGCGCGCGCAAAGATGACTTATGAAAAAACCGGAGTCGATGGTTTTATGATTGGCCGTCCGTTGTGGGGCGCGCCGTGGAAGATTCGCGAAATTATGGACGCATCTCTAAACAAAGACTTTAAGATTTCTCAAAAAGATATTTTAAAATGTGCGCTTAAGCATTTAAAATTGAATACAGAATTTTATGGCGAGAATGGTGTGAATCCATTTAAAAAACAAATTCCGCAGTATATAAAGTCGATTCCAAACGCCGCAGAGATCAGAAGTAATTTGCTCAGATCACAATCAGAAGAAGAAATGAGAGTGCAACTTGAAAAGCTTATTCAAGAATAAGATTGTTTTATTTTTGTGTATATTTGCAGCTATTGCATTATTTGCGGAAAGAACAATTTTTTTCAAACAAGGTTTTCTAGAACGCTGGTCGGCAAACATCACATATCCTTTTTTAGTAACATCACATTTTATTTCTAAACCGTTTAGGTATTTTTCTAGCGAACGCAAATCGTATAAAGACATGGCCGTGCGTTATAAACAGTTAGAAGTAGAGCGGGACGATGCTATTTCAGAAAACATACAGCTTAAATCGTTAATAAAATACGACGAGTTAACCAAAGATCTGCGCGAGTTTCGCGACCGATACAAATTAGAAAATTCTATTTTATCTAAAGTTTTAATACGCACGTTTTCTTCAGAAGAGCATTCGTTTATTATTAATCGCGGGAGCCGCGACGGCGTTAAAAAAAACATGGTGGCTGTTTATAAATTTCAGTTGTTAGGAAAAGTTACCGATGTTTTTGCAAATCACAGCAAAGTGTTATTGATTACCGACTCATATTGCAAAATCGCGGCGTTTACAAATAGCAGCAACGCGTCGGGCATTGTGCAGGGTTGTAACAAACTGAACCACTGTCAACTGGCGTATGTGAGTCATTTAGAAAAAATCTATACCGATGACTTTGTTATTTCTAGCGGGAAAGGGTTAGTGTTTCCCGAGGGGTTTTGTTTAGGCAAAGTTGTTACTTTTGAAACAAAAGATGTCTGTCATTATGTTGACTTACAACCACTTATTGATTTTAAAACCGTTAAAACTTGTTTACTTACAGATATAGAGAAAATAAATCTATTCTAGCCAAAGTGCCGCTTTTCTGGTACAAAAATAAAGGTCTACAACCCGCTCACCCTGAGTGATTTTTTCTTAAAAAATCGTATCGAAGGGCGGAGGGGTTTCAACAAACGAGTAAATTATGCATGCGCCTGTAGCTCAATTGGATAGAGTACCGGACTTCGAATCCGTTGGTTGCAGGTTCGACTCCTGCCAGGCGCACCATACTTCGCTCCTACGGAGCTTCGTATGGCACGGCCAGTCTACCCCGATTCTTTCTTTTGCTACTTATATTTCTGTATCCTGATCATAGGGAAGTTCCAATTATTGGGCGTTTTTTTACTCATTGGGGGTCGTGATGAATAAGAATACTTTTTATGTGCTGTTTGCTTTCTTATTAACATTTGGGGGAAGTCAATTTCTTTTGGCTGCGGTACCATCATTTAAAAAAGATAATTCTTTTAGGAGGGCGACATATAAAAGTCGTGCCGCTGTGTCTTATCCTTATTATATGTCTTTTTATAAAAATTCAAGTGAGGTTTCTTTTAATTTAAGTAGCGATCAAAAAGCTAATTGGGATGCACTTGTTGCAGAAATAGAAAGTGTCGTAAAAGAAACAGAAACTTTATATGCAACAGAAATGGAAAAGACAAAAACAGAGCGCGATGCCCTTACGCCAAAGAAAATGGAATTGTCTAGAGAAAGGCGTGATGCTGTAGCAAAATTTACAACTACAAGAAAAGCTCAACTGGAAAGTCAAAAAATATTATTAAGAACAAAAATGGATGGAATTAGGTCTAAATTAGATGATCTTATGCAACAAATACTTGATAAACCAGCAGAAGAGACGGCGCTTATAGAAAAGATAATTGACGTAAAAGTGAATGAGCAGGCTCCTGCGACAGAAGAGTTGCGTGAATACATGAAAAAGCTTATGGCTGTTTCAAAAGAATTTGATAAGACTCCTGAACATAAAGAATTTCTCAGAAAAGAAACTAAATTAGATGTGCAGCAACGTAGACTTGATGCACCAATGAAGAAATTATTAGATCCGATGGAACAACAATATTTTGATGCTGTGCAAAAACTGCATGATTTATATAAAGGCGTGCAAAGTAAGTAGACTTTAATAACAAACGTTATAAATAATGTCCTCTCAATTTTTATGTTGAGGGGACATTTCATTTGAATCAAGTTATGTGTCTATGGTCGTCGCACCAGTCTCCGTTGCTTCGCAACTACGTCTGGCTTACGCCATCTTCTTAAATTTTCGATTAATTATTTTTTTTAAAATACATGCTACTTTAATCACGATGTTTGTTTTCACAACGCTTTAATCATAAAAGGAGTTTTTATATGAATGAAATAATGCTTGAAAACATTGTGGCATTGGTTACAGAGAAGGTTATTTACATAGCGTTGATATATATTAGCTGGAGGGGGCTCAAGTTTGGCGCGCGAAAAGTTGCTTTGTTTATGAAAATGGTTAATTCAGAAAAACCGTTGGGAGTTAAGGCGCTTGCTTTAGTCAAAACTATTTTATACGTAGTTTTATTTTGTGCGAGTATCGTTCTTGCGTTGACTGGGGTGAGAGGTTTTTTAAGCAAACCGAATTTTGTGAAGTCAAAGGTTAATGTCGATAAGTCTTTAGTAGGTTTATCAGAGGCAAAAGATCCTGTATTCGTTTGCAGTCTTGGTTGTAAGTATTTACTTGGAGACAATGTTGAAAAAAATTATGACCTTGCAAAAAAACATTTTGAAACGGCTACGAAATTAGGTTCGGCGCAAGCTTTTTTTATGCTTGGGTTCATGCATCAAAGTGGCCTTGGTTGTGAGATAGATATTAAAAAGTCTTTGGAATGTTATCACAAATCTGCTGAAAAAAATTATGTCGAAGCACAAACCGTATTAGGTGTAAATTATGTAGAAGGGGTTGTTGTAGAACGAGATATTGAAAAGGGCTTACATTACTTAAAACTCGCGGCAGGTCAAAACAATGGCAAAGCTTTTTATGTGCTAGGGGCTTTATATGAAAATGGGGAGGTTATTCCCCAAAACATGGTCGAAGCAAAAAAATATTATGGTTTAGCTGCAAAGAAGAATGAGCAAAAATCTCAATTACGCTTGGGAATAATTTTCAAGCATGAAGGTAATTTTAAAAAGGCCAAAGAATTATTTGAAGCTGCTGCAAAACAAGGAAATATTGAGGCGAATGTTTTACTTGGGGATTTTTATCTGCATGGTTCGGAAGACATGCGGAATTATGCAAAGGCAGAAAAATATTTTCGTAGAGGGGCAAGGCATAATGAACCTTCCGCCCTTTATAGCCTTGGATTTATTGCATTGCGAGGGCTTACAGAAAAGGCTGATTATCGAAAAGCTGCGGTGTATTTTGAAAGAGCTGCAAAGTATGGGAGTATCTCAGCGCAAAACGACATTGCTTTATTGTATATCACAGGTCTTGGAGTTGAGAAAGATATAGAAAAAGCGAAACAACATTTGAGTTCTTTTGTGATGGCAGCAGACGTTGAGTATTCTTCAGATTCCGCTGAAGTGCTAAAAATGTTAGATGATTCGGTTGCGCTTGAGGCCTTGACGCAAAGTCTTGAAAAGAGCATTTTACAACTTGCGCAAAGAGATGACTGAATTTAAAATCTGGTTAGGCTTTTATTAAAAATAGGTTGGCGAAACTCTTTCTTTTGCTAACTTTTCTGTTTGGTTATAAACTAAAACAAGTTGTGTGCCTATAGCTCAGGTGGATAGAGCGAACGATTCCTAATCGTTAGGTCGCAGGTTCGAGTCCTGCTAGGCACACCAATTCTTGGTTTTTGATGTTTCCATGATCATATTGAATGGGCTTTTCAGCACTAGATCGAGCTTTCCAGCTTGATATGTGCAGTTCGAAAGTAACATCGTAAGCAATTGTTTTTTTTGTTTGGCATTTCGTGTTTTAAATAACACAGCCGCGTTTTTTGAAAGTTCTAGAATTGAGTTGGCATTTTCTAGATATGCAGAATCGGCTTTTTGCGAAGATAACAACTTGTGTGCTAAAGATTCTTTTTCTTCGATCCAATTCTGGGAATGCAGTTTCCAAAAGTTTGCACTGATTTTTTTGTCTAACTTGTCGAGATATGCCTGATCAATTCGATCTTGTAATAACTTAATTTGTTTTTCTAGTTGCGCGACTTTGTGATTGTGATATTCAATTTTATCCTTAAAGCTTTCGCGAATGCCCTGTAAAACGAATTCTTGAGCTTCATCTGAAATGTGAATGCTTTCTAACAACTCTTCAAATTGCTGTTCGATTACTTCTTGCTTAATATACGGTTGTTTGCAATTTCCCTTGTAACCAGTGCAGTGATAATAAATGTATTTACCCTTTTTGATTTCTGCGGTAAGCGAACAACCACAGACGCCACAAGTAATTAAATTTGTATACGGGAAGAGGGCTTTTTTCGACTTGCTTTTGTATGGATTTAATAGTTTTTCTTGAACTAGGTTAAATAGTTCGTTACTAATTATGGCTTCGTGCGAAGCATTTTCGTATCGCGTTCCATTCCATAAAAAGATTCCAGTATAGAATGGGTTTTTTAAAATTGTTTCTAATGTGCTTTTATGAAAATTTTTTCCATTTTTGTATATCATTCCATCGTCGATTATTTTTTTTTTTAACGATGATAGTGAGTAACTACCTGTTGCGTAGAGTTTGAACATTTGTTTAACGAATGGTGCAGCTTGAGTATCAACGGCGATTGTCTTCTTCCCATTTTCTCGCACATTTAAATAACCATACGGCGCACATGTTGGAAATATTCCTTGTTTAGCTTTTTCTTCCATTCCTTTTTTTACTTCTTCAGATAAATTGTCTACGTAATTTTTTGCCATCAACGCTTTGATCCCAAAGATAAATTTTTCATTCGATCGTGAATCACGACTTAAAATGACGTTTTCTTTAACAAGATGTATTTTTATATCTGATGATTCCATCAAGCGATCAATAAGAGCGTAATCTGATATGTTTCTTAGTAGTCGATCGGTTTTTTCAACCAAAATGTTTTTCACGGCGGGGTGTTCTTTAACAAAATTCAGCATGTTGTTGAATTGAGTTCGACCTGCTTTTTTTGCCGTTTCAACATCTGTGAACTCTTTTGAAATAGAATAGCTATTTTTGGAAGCATATTCTTTTAAAAACGTTATTTGTGCGGGAATTGAGTATCCCTCAGCTTCTTGTTCTTTAGAAGATACTCGTGCATATATGACGACTTTATTCATGTAACGTTCTTTTGTTTTGGAATAAAAAGATTTCAGTTTTGTTTTTTGCGAAAAGAGCTTGTTTTACAGGCTTTATTACTATTGTTATGATACTTTAAATACTGGAAATCGTATAGTAAAAAGTGATAAAGAGGTGATAAAATGGATTCTGAAAACTTGAGTAAATTACAATCAGTTCTTAATTCGTTGCGTGAAGCAAAAGTCCCAAAGATTTTTTTTAATTTGTTACGTGAATTTGTTAATGAATTGTTTATGAATTCTAGCTATAAATCCATGATTAAGAAAATTAAAAATCGAGAGATGGAAACTAAAAAACGATTTTGGTCTCTTAAAACATTGGTACTCGAAGAGATGCTTAAAATCTATACGAATCTAGAAACTTATATAAAAAAAAATAATCTAAATGACAGTGAACTTTCTATACGGATGAAAGAATTTACTAATCCGCCGAAACAATATGTTGGCCGTTACGATTTCAAAAGTTTAGCTTTGAAGAAAATAATAATTTTTTTAACAAGATGCCAAGATGGGAAACATAAGAAGTTTATTGCGGATTCTAAACACTTTAGCAAGGATGGATCTATCGAGGAATTTTCTATAATTAAAAGCATGTGTTCTTATGAAGAAGAACTTGGAAATCTTGAATATTTACGAATAACTTCAGATTGGTTTTGTTTGCAGGCCTTGGAAGCCTTTTTTTGTATTGATAACCGGGAAGAATTTCAGCGTATGATACGGGAAAGAAAAGAAAAAGGACTTGAAGTCGAAGATTTTATTGCAATTAAAACCGACCTTATTTGGGGAGAAGATTTTGATGGTTATGAAAGACATTTTGATATGGATGAATATAAATTGCATGCTGGACGAGTATTTAATTCTATGCAGCAGGATTTGATTAAATGTGTTCAGGAAGAACCAAAGTTGATGAAGGAGTTTTTGTTTAATTTTTATCCTGCTACATCAGAACTTAAAATTCACAATGATGATGAGCCGATACAATATAAACATGATGGTAACCCCTCAGGATTAATGTGTTTAGTGTATAAGAAAAAGAAAGGGTATTTAACAGATACTCAGATATATAATGCTCTTTTTAGAAGTGATCATGATAAAGTAAAAAAACTAGATACTAAGCAAAAGAAAATAATATCCGATATCATCAGGAGTTTTAATAAACCATTACGTTTGGCGGGGAAGCCAAACATGCTTTTATGCCAACCAAATAGTAAGAATCTTAACGAACGTATTATTCTGATTAGCTCAATCTATAAACGACGATAATTTCCAAGTTCACCGCGGTCCGAATCGGACCGCATCCTGTTTTAGTACGGTATTCATATGTAAGATGCATGGTGCATTTTGCGATTATAAGTCTCAGAAAAAGAGGTGATAAAGTATGAATACTCGAATACAAGATGTTCAAATTATTCCGATAAGAGAAAGAGATGGCTTAGTCGGTTTCGCAAGTTTTACTATCGATAATAACTTTTACATGGGGTCAATAGGAGTGCACACCAGGCCAAGTGGTGGTTTGCGACTTTTATACCCAACTTCTAAAGTTTCGAATAACTCTATTCCAATTTTTCATCCAATTAACAGCACAATTGCAAATGAAATAGAAGAAGCTGTTGTTGCCAAATTTGAAAAGTTGCATGGTTCTTCAACCATAAACTTCAAAATTTAAAACATCATTCTGGCAATAGTAGTGCATTCAAAAAAAGAAAACCATAAACAATCACTTCAAGATTCGTTATCAGAGAATGATAAAAAACGATTGATTGATTTCTATGCATTATTGCTGGAATGGCAGATGGAAGATCAGAACAAAAAAGACAAAAAATCAAATCTAGTTTTACAAGATCCATTTAATCAACGAATAAATTGAAGGAGTTTTTTATGACGTATCATGACGCAATTCAAATGTTAGATAAAAAAAACATATCTGCTGGGAGATCAAAAAATGGGCATTTAACTTTTTGTTCTGTTTGCAAAGAACCTTTATTGATTCATAAATCAAAACTAAGTGATAAAGCTGTTTTTGAATGTACTTCGGGATGTAAGCAAGAAGATATAATTAAAGCGTTTGAAGCTTGACTGAAGGTTTAAATTGATCGTGCCGGTTGCACAACCGGCACGTAGTAAAGGAACAGTGATGATTAATTGTAATGAGACAATACCGAATATGCAATCTTTGTATGATCTACAAAGTGCATGCAATCAACATATGATAGCAAATGGATTGGAAAGTTTAGAACCAATAGTTGCCGATGGCAACATACACAGATATTCAACTGGCAATAAAAAAAATAAACGAACTGATGAATGGTATATCGCTTATGAAGGAATCTCTGATCGTGGCAATCAATATTTAACCTGTGCGTATGGATCATGGATCACTGGAAATAAATATGTGTTTAAGTCATGGACTAACAATAATTGTTTTGACAAAGAAGATCGTAAAAAACTTAACGAAATGTTCAAACGAAAGCAACAAGAAACGGCGAAACAATTAAGTGAACAACATGATACAACAGCAAAGAAAGCCACTGCAATGTGGTCCGGATATGCTGCAATTGTTCCATCGGATGATTATCTGTGCTATTCGCAACATAAAGGGATTAAACCTACTGGTGCAAAATTTGGTCTTAATCCAACCGGTTATCCATCAGTTATTATCGATATTAAAAACATAGAAGGAGAAATTCGATCGCTACAATATATTTCGATGGATGCCAATAATAAATCATATAAAACATTTCTTACCGGTGGAGAAATAAAGGGGAATTTTCACACAATTGGAACTATTTCTGATGATGCACCCATTTTTGTAACTGAGGGATATGCAACGGGGCTGAGCGTTTATGAAGCAACTGCCAACGCAACAGTAGTTGTGTTAAGTGCTCATGGCCTAATAAACGTTGTTGAGCATCTCAAAAATAAGTATCCGAACAGCATAATTACTATTGCCGGTGATTGCGATAAAGTTGGCTTTGAAAAAGCACATATAGCTGCAAAGAAATTTGGTTGCAAAGTTGTTATTCCCGTGTTTCCAGATGAGCACACAGATGAAGATGAAAATTTAAACAATAAGAGTAAAAGTGATTTTAATGATTTACACCAATTGTATGGTTTAGTCGAAGTTGAAAAACAACTGTTAAATGCTGTATGTATACCATCCGCGCAAGATGATTTGAAAAAATTAGTAGAGAACATCCCCAAAAAAAAAGATCCTTGTGAAAATTTTTGTTTGTCAGACTTGCCACCAATTTTAGGCAACTATATATCATCTATATGTGAAACTACGAATGCCCATCCGATAATGGTTACGAGTTCTGTGCTAGCAACAATATCTGCATTTTTAGGAAAACGTATTTTTATTCCGGAGGGTGAATACTTTCAAACGCTATATTCAAACCTTTGGTTATTAAATATTGCAAAAAGTGGACTATTCAAAAGTACTGCTCTGAATAAAGGAGCAAGACTTGCGTGGAAAAAAAGTGCTGAAATAACTAGCAAAATAAAAGAATTAGAAGCAAAACGTCAGGAGGCAAATAATGAAGAAGAAAAAAGAGACATTAAGAATGCAATATTAAAAATATCTCGAGAAAATATTCTTCTTCCGAGCAAAATAACAGCAGAAGCGTTACTCGAGTATTTAAGTCAAGATCATTACGGTGTGATTTTAGCGAGTGAATTTGGTGGCTGGCTTCAAAATTTGGAGAAAAGCCATAACAATGATCTTAAAGCTATTTTTACAGAACTTTATGATGTTCCACAGAGCTTTCGTTATAAAACAAAAACTCAGGGCGATTGTATTTTAACGAGTCCCTATTTTTCTATATGTGGTGTATCTACGTTGGCATGGTTAAAACCTAGTCTCAAAGCAAGCGATGTTGCAAGCGGATTCTTCGCGAGATTTTTAATATTTGCACCTCCGGCGAAAGATTTTATTCCACCAGCACTTCCAACACAAAAAATGACTATATATCCGCAAGCAGAGCAAGAGGTGTGTGAAGTATTAGAATGCATAGATGAACCTCGTAGTTATAAACTTTCAAAATCGGCAAGATATTTTTTTGAAGGCTTGCATAAGGAAATTTATAAAATACATAAGTCATATAGCGAGAGAAGCCAAGTCATTTTGGAACCATATCTTAAACGTTGGAGTCCATATCTTCTTAAGTTAGCAATGATTATGCAATTGTTTGAAAATCCGGAGACAAGAGAGATAGGTGAAAATGCCCTAAATGCCGCTCTTGCAATATTGCTTCCAGCAATGCGGTCTACAGCATTTCTTTTTGATGGGGAACTTGGAGAATCTGATTATCAACGTAAGTGTCGCTTGGTATTTGAATGGATTTGTAAAAAGACAAAGACAACAGGAGCAGCAGTAACAAGACAGGCTGTACTTGCATCAAAGCAACTTGGTGGCGGGGTGCAAGAATATGATCCTATTCTTCAAATGCTTATTGAAAGTGGCAAACTTGAATGTAAAGAAAAATCACTCAAAAACTAGTACTTGTATATACCTAAAACAACAAGTTGAAGAATTCTAAAATTGATTGAGTGGTATTTTCAACTTCCAACGTGACGAAATCCTTCATGTATAACGTATGTTGATGTTACTTAGTTGAAGAGTTGAAGCAAGGCACACCATAGCCAAAATAAAAGGAACTTGACGGCTTTCTTTCAATTTTTCAACTACGCTTATCTATTGCTCGAAAGCTTTGATCTGGAAATAGGATTATAGAGTTGAATGAATTTTCAATCCAATTCAACTTATTCAATTAACAAAGCATCTCTATCTGATCTCGTTTGTTTGGATACCATTCGAGCAATTCTTGATGCGTAGCATTCTCCCATTTTACTTCGTATTCAAAATGCCTATCTCTCAATCTCTCAAACGTTACGAGCTTCATCCATTTGGGTTTTTCGTAAAGAGAGCCTCTTTTTGCATTTAGCGTTTTTTCAATTTTACTGGTGTTTAGCATATTACGTGTTGAGGTACGTTGCCGTTGTGAATAATAACCCAGGTTTAAACATTTTCTGCAAAGAAATGCGCCGTGTGTAAAATACAGCTTACGCATTCTTTTTTTACAGATAGGACAGTGGAAGTAGTATCTAAAACCGCCGTAGTTGCATGATTGTTTTTCAAACGGAATAACATAGGAATGGCTTTTGTTCTTGCCGTACGTCACGGTAAAGCGATCTTTTGAAGGAAGTGCTGTTAGGTGATAATCAGGAATTTTAAAAGAGTGTAGGTGGTTGTTTTTGAAGAGCGTAAAAGAATCGATGCTTGGGAGTGTTGAGCACAACGTTTTGGGTTTGTGTTTTAGTTTAATTTTCCAATACCAGCCCCAGTGAGCCATACGGTTTTCCTTTTATTGTTTATCGAAATATATAGTTAAAAGTTGTAATTACATTATAAAAAATAAAAGGTTTAAAAAATTAAATTTAGTAAACAGCGGATTTTTTTGCTTATACTTATTTGCATGATGTTGATAAAAACATACGCGGGTTTGTAAGGACGCTGAAGAATGGGATTTAAAATGATTAATAAAAATATTATCAAAGCATTAAAAGTATTAACTCAAAAATTGGAAAACAAAAATATTAAATGGACATTAGTTGGAAGTACGGGCTTGGCTTTGCAAGGCGTAAAAGTTGAACCAAATGATATTGATATTCTTTCAGACAAAGACGGTGCTTTACAAATAAATAAACTCCTTAAAGATTATGAAGTTAAACCAGTAGCCTCTGATTCACTGTGCGAAATTTTTAAATCCTATTTTGGAATGTTTTTAATTGAAGGTGTTGAAATTGAGGTTATGGGTGATTTCAAAATAAAATCAAAAGTTACTGAAGAGTGGATTTGTGCATCTTCACTTTTGGTAGATCCTGATATTATCGAAATAAAGGGGGTAAAAGTTCCAGTTTCTCCTTTGCGGGAGTCGCTAAAAATGTATGTCCAAATGGGGCGAAAAAAAGATCTGATTAAAATTCAAAAAATAAAAGATGCTATTGAGGAGCACTTAAAACCAGGGGAAATATGAACAACTATCCATTACGAAAAAGCATTAAAGTTTTGCTTTTAAACAACAAAAAAGAACTCCTCCTAATTCATGTTGACGATCCAAAAACAACATCGCTTGATGGCACATACCAAGGTCCATTCTGGTGCCTCATTGGAGGCGGCATTAAACCAGAAGAATCTGTGCAAGAAGCCGCACTTAGAGAAATCTATGAAGAAACGGGAATGACAAAAGAAGATGTCACATTAGGTCCTGTTGTGTGGCATGCATCATTTGACTTTATACGAACGGGAACACCAACGCATATGGAAGAACAGTTTATTGTCGCAAAAACTATGAACCATAAAATTGAACCTGCGCAACTTTCTGATATCGAAAAATCGGTTATTAAAAAGTTCAAGTGGTTTTCACTTGATGAAATCAAATCGTGCAAAGAACCGATCTATCCTACTGCATTAGCACAGTATCTTCCTGATATTTTGGCGGAAAATTATCCTGAAAAACCAATTAAGATCGATTAGAAAAAATATGAAATTGCTTAAAAACATATTCTTTATTGTTCTGGCAGTATTAGTACTTATTACTCTGCATACTGTCTTTAATAGCCACAAACTCAAAAAAACGAATCAAAAAACAATCACGGCGCTTTTTGAATTAGCAAAACAAACACGTCCTGCACCCTTTGGTGAACCTCAAAAAGAACCTGCTCCGGATATAGCACAACAGATTGAAGACATGTTACCCGATTACACAAAAAATAATACTTTCCCCGAAACAATCATCAATTTTTTAGATAAAACGCTTGGTTTAAAAGTTACGGAAAAACAGATTCAACAAGTTCCTGCGGGAATTGCCGGCGGCTTTTCGGGCAACTTGATATTTTTTATTAATGATAAAAACAAAAAGCCGTTTCTTGTCGTAAAAGTTTTTAAAGATCCATACAACATGAAATCGTTCGGTGGTTTTATCATGGAAGCATCTGCATTTGATATCGTCGCCAAACTTCCTAACAAAGAACTTAAAACTATTTTTATAAAATCCATTGGCAAATGCACAATTGATACAAAAGACTTCGCCATAATGGCATTGTCATTAGCACCTGGAACAAACCTTTACGATTACATCTCTCAAATTCTTCAATCTTCTCATCATAGCGCTAAAAGAATCGAAACCCTGAACAAAGGCATCTATCAACTAGGAAGAGCTCTTGCGGAATTGAATGCTGCACACATTGGCCCTAAATCGGCTCTCCACCCAACATTCAAAAAATATATATTAGATGCATACAAAAGAATGCTCAAGCGCTTACAAAAAAATAATCACGGAATTAATGTTTCACGTTTTAAAACATGTTTTAAGACCCTTCTTGATAACGTTGAGAAGCAAGGAGTTGTAAGAAGCTTTGCATATGGCGATGCGCATCTTGGCAATTTTTTATATGAAGAAAAAACAAATACAATATCAATGATTGATCTTGCATCACTCCATCTCTCTGCAAATCGAAATGGCAATCCAATTTCAACGGCCGCTCTCGATTACACTCGTATGCTAGATTCTTTAGGTATATATGGGCTCACAGATGAAGAATATTATACACTTAAAATTGCTTTTCATGACGGTTATGTAAGCAATAACGGAATGATCCCGTCTTCTGCTGAAATGAATTTTTTTCAATTGTTTAATCGTGTATGGCTCGCTCAATGGGGCTTAAAACAAATGGAAAAGAAAACTGCTTTTGTTAATGATTCATTTAAATAATTTATTGAATTTCTTATAGAACAAATTAAAAAAACGATCGAAAATTATGAAAAAAATTCTTGAAACCAAAAATTTAATTTTACGCGAATTCGTTGTGGAAGATGCAGCTGCGTTACAAAAAATTCTCTCTGATAAAGACGTCATGCGCTTTTCAATCTGGGGTCCACTTGATATAAAAGGCACCACAATCTTTTTGGAAAAAACAGCGATCGAAAGTTACAAAAAGAATGGATATGGAAAATGGGCAGTCATTCATAAAGATACCAATACATTAATTGGTAATTGCGGGTTGCTCGATGAGGATATTGGAAGTAACGAGATCAAAACGGAATTGGGTTACCGCTTAGCAAAAAAATTTTGGGGCAAAGGGTTAGGCACAGAAGCTGCCCGCGCGGTACGCGATTATGCATTCACCATACTTAATCTTGATGAAATTGTTTCGTGCATCGATAAAGAAAATATTCCATCAATTCGTGTTGCCGAAAAAAATGGAATGACGTTTTGGAAAGAAGGTTCGCTGTTTGGCAAGCCATGTCAGATTTATCGAATTACAAAAAATGAATGGGAAAGGTGCAAAAAATGATCGCTCAATCAAAGTATAAAAAATTGTTTACCTACCTCTTTGTCTCCCTCACACTTCTTGTTACACCGGCGTGTCTTGAACGAAGCAATATTCACGAAGTCAAAGGCCTTATATTACTTGAACAGGCAATTCCATCACTCGATGAAAACTCACTTGTCATCTTTGATGTTGATGAAACATTAATAGAAGCTGAAAACCTGTGGCGTAGTGATGTTAATAAAAAGGCAAAATCCATTTGGTATCCGTTGTATCAAAAAATACATAAAACGGTTTCGTCACGCGATAAAAAGCGCGTGTTATTTAGCCGCATGGCTATGGCTCTAAAACCAATACTCATAGACAAAAACGTTCCACAGATTATCGATCAAATCAAAAAACAAGATACAAAAATGTTAGCCTTAACTAAATTTTTCCCCGGAAAATTCGGCGATATGGAAAATAGCGAAGAGCATCGCTTCCAAGAATTAAAAAAACTTGGCATCGATTTCAGCTCATCATTTCCACAATACACCTCTTTTGAAATGCCAGAGCTTTCTGATAAAAAACCGGCGCCCGTTTTTCACAAAGGCGTTATTTCAACATCGCACTGCACCAAAGGTGAAGCACTTGTTGGCTTTTTAAACAGAATTAACTGGTGGCCAAACCGAATTATTTTTATTGATGATAAAATTGAAAATCTTAAAGAAGTTGCACAGATTGCAAAAGAAAGAAATATCAACTTTTTAGGGCTGCACTACCGCGCCGCTGAAAATTTGCCATGCACTGTTGATCAAGAAGTTGCTGAATTTCAAATAAATTATTTGATAGAAAAGGAAGAATGGATAAGTGAAGACAAAGCAAAAGAGGAGATGATTAAATGAAAAAAATACATATAATTTTATCATTCTTATTTGGAATCTTAGTTTGTACCATCGGACACTATTTTTTGTTTAAAAATCACCACCCATTTCCACATTTTGCAAACAAACATAAATACAAAGCTATCTTGACGCCAGCAAAACATATCGAGCGCATAAAAGCTAAGGGGCAATATCCAACAATGGCTCCACCAAAAACACTTATCGTGTGCTATGATGAAAAATTCTTTAAGCAGGCTATTCAAAAATACAAACACAAACAATGTGATGGCCAATTTGGCGGTCTTTATTTTTTAACAGACCATCCATCAGTTGCTTTTATAAAATTACCAATATTTGGTCCAGGCAGCGCAATGAGGCTTGAACTGTTAATCGCTTGGGGTGTTAAACAGGTTATTGCAATTGGAACTTCATGTGGTTTTCAAAAAGATATCAAGCCGGGAGATATTCTTGTTTGTGAACGATCAATCAGAGATGAAGGCCTTTCTCACCACTATCTTCCATATTCCAAATATGCATATCCATCCGCAAAATTACAAAAACAACTTTTACATACATTAAAAGATTTAAAAGTTTCTTACAAAATAGGAACAAGCTACGCAACTGCCGCGTTTTATCGAACAACCAAAGAAGAAGTCGAACATTATCAAAAAGAAGGTGTCCTTTGTATTGACGCCGAAGGAGCATCATTACTCAGTGTTGCAAAATTTCGTAATATCGACATGGTAGTCATGTTTACCATCACAGATTCATACGCAAATTTAGAATGGGAAAAAGCCTTACACCATACAGATAAAAAAATAGAAACTTTAAACAAAATGTTAGAAATAGCGTTAAAAGTTTCTGCCAAATAATAAATATGAAATTTAGTTATTACCTGTTACCAATAATTATGATGATACCAGCGTGCAAGCATTACCATGTCGTAAAAAACTTTGATCTTCTAGAAAAAGAAATCCCACACCTTGATGAAAACACACTTGTTGTTTTTGATATAGATGAAACACTTCTTACGAGAAAAGATAAACTTTTGTGCACGCCGCTTGTCACAACAAAATATGCAAAGATGATTCCCAAAAATAAATTCTTCCCCGCATTTAGTAGAGCGTTTAAAGAAGGTAAATTCGAACTTACCGATAAAAAATTGCCCGAACTTCTCGGGCGCATAAAAAATACATCCGCAAAAGTAATCGCATTAACAAATGTTACTTCTGGAAGTCTTGGAGTCATAGAAAGTTACCCAGATTTTCGCGTACGGGAATGTGCGCAATTTGGTTTTGACTTTAGTGATTCTTTTCCAAACATCAAAACACTTGATATTCCAATACCACAACAACCGCTCAAGAAAAAGTTGCCATTATTTAAAAATGGAATTATTTGTACTAACGGGATATCAAAGGAAATTGTGTTACTAGCATTCTTTAAAAAGATAAAATGGAAGCCTACAAAAGTAATTTTTGTCGATGATCTCAAAATTTATGTTGAAAAAATTGGTGATGCGATGAAAAAAGAAAATATTGATTTTTTGGGCTTGCATTACTCCAAAAAAGAAAATCATGATAAAGAAGTTAATGAAAACGTCTTTGATCTCCAATTTAAATATTTAACGGAAAAAGATATTTGGCTCAGCGATGAGCAAGCAACAAAATTATTAGAAAGCAAACAAAAAGAAGGTAATCCATGAATAAAAACATTATCTCTATAATTACTGCGCTTGCTGTAATTATTTTTGCGTATTTTATTTTCAAAAAACATCAACCGCAAATAACTCAACAAGAAAAAATAGCTACTTTAGAAAACTTTGTCGGAGAAGATATGAAGCAAATTCTTCTAACAACAATCCGCAATAAAAACACCCCTCTTTCTGATTTAAGAAAAGCAACAGAATCTCTTGCTTCGATACTCGCAAACGAAGTATCTGTTTATTTAGAAAAAGAAAACATAACAATAAATACTCCATGGGTTAAAACAACAGGAACTAAATTAAAAAACAACATTATTCTTGTTTCTGTTTTAAAAGGGGGATTAGCGCTGCTTGATCCTTTTATGAACTTCTTTAAAGACCATAAAGTAAAGGTTGGTTTTATAGGTTCAATGCGCAAGACAAAAGATTCTGCTGTTGGTGTTTATTATGATGATCTTCCTCCAATCGCAAAATCAGATGAAATTATTGTGTTGGAATCTGTTCTAGCAAGCGGCGGAACAGCTTGTAATACAATTAACAAAATAAAAGATACCGGCGGAAAAGAAGAAAAAATAATTCTTGTAACTTTGGTTTCAGCAGCAGAAGGAATAAATAAAATAAGAAAAGAATTACCAAAAGTAAGAATTGTCACCGCTAGCGCAAATGAAGAATTAAATAAAGAACGTTGCGTTGTCCCTGGCGTTGGCAAAGACTTTGGCGCGCGATTTTACGGTTGGGAGTAATGTGTGAAAAAATGTATTTTGAAAAAAATTATTTTAATAGTTACGGCAATCGCAGTAATTATCTTTGCATATCTTATTTATAAACCAAAACCTGGTAGAGTAATCGTTTTGGACGGCACTTCAACGTCAGGCAAAACAAGCATAGTAAAACATTTGATGCCAATACTTGGCTCGTCATACAAAAAAGTTGCTATAGATGATTTTGTTACTGAAGTCTTTTTAGAACAAGAAAAGCTGCAACGTTCAGAAAAAGAATTTTTAAAAAGAATTCATGAATGTTCGGGAGACATGTACGACACAATAAGAACGTTAGTAAATAGCGGAGAAAACGTTCTGGTCGATACGGTAATTAGTGGTCTTGAGGGAGAAAAAGACAGAAATCATTTTTTTGAAAAACTAAATGGTTTAAACGTTTTCTTAGTTCTCGTTTACTGTCCGCTCAATGTTCTTGCGGAAAGAATAAATAAGCGAAACGAAAAAGCGCTGAAAGAAAACAACCCGAAAGATACGCGTTCGCGATCCGTTGCCTTGGTATTTGATGATATGTATAAAACACAAGAATTAAATAATGAAGTTATTCTTGGAAAACTTTCACGCAAAGACATTGAATTGGCATACAGTAACCCAAAAAATGAATTGGGGGAAACGGCAAAAGCTTTTAAACAAATTAAACAAAATTTGATATCGCATTTTAAATTAGAAAATAAAGAAGTTGTTAATATAACGTCACAACTTGTTTATGATTGCGTAGTTGATACAAGTAAAAATAATCCTGAAGAATGTGCCCAACAAATTTGTTATTGGTAGTAACCAATTTTTTTATATAAAGACAGGTAAGTTGTTATGAGTAATATAATTAACACAATAGAAATGTTCCCGAAAATAAATGCTGAGCTTATTAAGATGTTAAAGAATTTAAGCTCTGATGAATGGAAAAAAGAAACTGCATTGCCAGGAAGAACAGTAAAAGATATTGCTTCACACATTTTGGACACGACTATCAGAAGATTATCTATGCAACGTGATGGGTATTATTCAGAAAAGGTTGAAATCAAAAGTTATCAGGATCTTGTTGATTTTATACAAAAAATGAATAGCGATTGGATTAAGACTTCAAGGATATTTAGCCCAAATATTTTGATAGCGCTTTTAGAAGTTGCAGATAAATGGCTTTACGAGTTTATGAAAACATTAGACCCAATGGATAAGGCTGAATTTAATGTACTATGGGCCGGAGAAGAAGAATCTGCAAACTGGTTTGATACCGCCCGTGAGTATACTGAAAAGTGGCATCATCAAATGCAGATTAGGCTTGCTGTTGAAAAACCTGGAATAAATTCTAGAGAGCTAATGTTTCCTGTAATAGATACCTTTATGCGAGGGTTGCCTTATGCATATAGAGATGTAAAAAAAGATGGGACAGTGAAGGTTGTGGTTACAGGAGAATCTGGAGGGACGTGGTATTTGGCTAAATCTGAAGGAAAGTGGCAGTTGGTTGATTCTTTACAGGATGGTGCCAGCGCTGAGGTTAAGCTTTCGGATGACATTGCTTGGAAATTATTCAGCGATACTATTAAAAAAGAAGAAGCCGAAGGTCATATTGAAATTGCTGGTGATAGAGAATTGGCGCTGCCGGTTCTTGGTATGAGAACGGTTATGAGATAAATACAATTTTTATATCTAATATTAAACCTCAGAAACAAAAAAAGTTTTAATCTCAAAAAAAATGTACCTTCAATTCGTGTTGCAGCAAAAATTGAAACCTATAAAATTAAGTATGTCGATATTGGTGGTAGAAGAAGATTGGTATCGTATTTGTACAAATAGGGAAAAATAATGAGTCATAAAAATGATATTAAGAAACAATCCATTTCAGACAACCTCGTTATTAGTAGCCTAAATACCAATTACGGCATTAAAGTTGCCACGCTTACATTTCTTCCCGTAGGTGCGGATATAAATGCGTTAGTATATAAAGCTCAGGCGCATGACCAGACCTCTTATTTCGTAAAGCTAAAACGTGGCCACCAGCATGATAATAGCGTTGTAATAGTGACGTTGTTACAGATGATGGGGATTCAACAGATTATTCCACCCATTAAAACAATCCATGGTCAACCAACTCAGCATATTGAAGATTTTACACTCATTGTTTACCCATTTATCGAAGGGCAGAACGGATTTAACCGTAATCTAACGGACAATCAATGGCTTGATCTCGGCAAAATGTTAAGGCAAGTTCATGAAATTGATGTACCACCATCAATCCAAAATCGAATTCGGAGGGAAACCTATTCACCTAAGTGGCGCGAAGCTGTCCGATCAATCTATACACATATTGAAGCTGAGCCGATTGGTGATGCGGTAGCCTTCAAGTTATTGAAGTTTATGAAGAAGAATATGCTAGTAATTCGCCGACTGGTAGACAGCGCTGAACAGCTAAGCAAAAAAATCCAGAACCTATCTACTAAATTTGTATTGTGCCATTCCGATATTCATGCCGGAAATGTATTGATGGATGGAAATGACACTATCTACGTGGTGGATTGGGACGATCCTATTATGGCACCCAAGGAACGCGACCTCATGTTTATTGGCGGAAGTGTTGCAAATGTTTGGAATCAACTGCGAGAGGAAAAGCTTTTTTATCAAGGTTACGGAAAGACTGAAGTTAACACGACAATCTTGGCCTATTATAGGTATGAACGAATTGTGGAAGATATTGCCATTTACGGTCAAGAGTTGCTTTTGAAGGAATCTGGAGGCACGGGCAGGCAAGAGATGTACAAACAATTTAAAAGCATGTTTGCCCCCGGGGGTGTCGTAGATATAGCATTCGAAACAGAGACGTTTAATTAGGAAGGTTGTGAATGTTAATCATCTACGTAGATGCCGATGCTTGTCCCGTAAAAAATGAAACTTTTCGGGTGGCTGCTCGGCATAACTTGCAGGTTTACTTGGTAAGCAATAGTCGTCTTAATATGGTAGTTGATAAAAACGTGCATAAAATACAGGTTGGGTCTGACCTAGATGCTGCAGATGATTGGATAGAAGAGCACATAGGGGCGGGGGATATTGTAATTACCGTAGATATATTACTAGCAGCTCGGTGCCTAGAAAAGGATGCTAGCGCAATAAGTCCAACAGGACGAATTTTTGATAATAATAATATAGGTATTGCAAAATCAATGCGTGATTTACGGACTCATTTACGTGAAACAGGAGTAGCTTCAAGTTACAACGCCACTTATTCAAAACAAGATCGCTCTCGTTTTTTACAGACATTGGAAGAGACGATTCAGCTAATAAAAAGGCAGTCAACATGATTGGATTTATTGGTGGCGGAAAAATGGCCGAGTCCTTAATTAAGGGCATTGTAAAACAAGGCAATAAAAATATCGTTATCTTTGATATTCAAGAACAGAGAAGACTTCACATTGAAACTTCTTATGGTGTAAAAACGACTGAGTCTAATCAGGATGTTGTAGACCTTTGTAAAATAATAATCTTAGCCGTAAAACCTCAAGATATGATTACGGTGTTAGATGAAATTACAAATTCAGTAACAAAAGAAAAAACAATCGTATCAATCGCCGCTGGTATTAAGCTCGATTTTTTTCAGAAAAAACTCAAAACTAAAAAAATTGTCCGTATAATGCCAAACATTGCATCTATAGAACAAGAAGGTATGACCTTAATATCTTTTAGTAAATTCTTTCCACTTCACGAAACTTCAATAATACAGAAACTTTTTATGTCAGTTGGAAAAATACTGATAATTGATGAAAAAAAGATAAATGCTTTTTCAACCATTTCTGGAAGCGGGCCTGCTTTTTTGGCCTTATTTATGGAAACACTAATCGAAGCTGGTATAAAGATGGGTCTTGAAAAAAATCTTGTTACAGAAGCAACTCTTCAAACACTAATCGGTACTGCAAAGCTACTAGAAACAGGAATGCTACCAACCCAACTTCGTAAAATGGTGACATCGCCTGGTGGCACAACAGAAGAAGGCATTAGGGTTTTTAATGAAAAAGATTTAAAAGAAATTACGGCAAGCGCGTTGTGTGCATCACTAAAAAAAGCAGAAGAATTAGGAAAATAATTATTCTGTTTCTGAATAAATAGCTTGAATCTTTTATTTACAAACTAAACAAATAATTATTATCGAAGTACAATTTGCGTGCGGAAGTTGTTGGTGTGAGTGGATCTACTGTATAAATTGAAGGGGTAGGAAACAAATGAGTGAAAAGGTTAAAAAAATGAGAAGGCAATTACACGATTTAGAAGAAAGAATAACGATTCAACATTTTCTGAAAGATAAAAATTTATTTAATACCGATATACCTATTTCCTCCGTTGCTCCAGATTATGTAGTAGAAAACCCTGATGGACATGGATTATGGATTGAAGAAACGTCTGTATTTAACCTTTGGACAAAGCAGGTTGATGTAAGCCAATATGAATATAAATGTTCAACTGACATTAATAGTTATTGTTGTGAATTAAGACAAAAAATTATCAAAGCAATCAACAAAAAAAATGAGAAACAGAATTATACGGGATTCACTTCATTATATGGTAAAGGTATTTTACTTGTACGTATTGATGATCCTTGTTTTCATTCTGAGATACATTTAGAAAAAGTTATAAATCATGATGATTACAAAAAAGTTGAGCTTGGTTTTTTTCATGCCATATATCTTTTCGATTTGTCGTTTCGGTCAATGAGTGGGCCAAATTGTCTCTTGCTTCTTGGAAAAGACATTCCTCCTTTTGTGGCTAAAATACATTAATGTTTTAGCTTTTTACCAATTTCTTCAAAAAATGCGTTTTTTAATCCCGCAACCCCGAAAAACCTGGGTTTTAGGCCCTAATTTGCCCCTAAAGTACTAATGCAATATACTATTTATATGGAGTTTTATTGGAGAAAATAGGAAAATTTGGGAGGAATTCTATGAAGTTTCATTTTAAGCGAATATTCAATTCTATTTTAGTTCTTGGTTCAATAATGCTTGTTAGTTTAAATACTCTTAATGCTCTGGCATATATTACAGAAGTAAAAAATAACACTGATCAGATTGTAAGTTTTATGTATCCAGTGCCTGTTGATATGGAAATTGAGAAAGTACGAACTACTCCATTCGGGCTGTATAGCAATAACCAAACGTGTTTTAAGTTGTATAAACGTTCAAGCAGTGTTCTAACCGGAGCGTACTTGCCAAGCGAAGATTGTACTTTTGAAGATTTTACTTCCTGGCAGCAATTTGCTAATGGACTTAGCATATAGATTACACCAAAGTCTGTAACTACGAGGATATGTAGCGAGCCTTTTGTGAAAATTTGTCAATTAAGAGACAGGGCTGTGGCGAAATACTCTTGGATAAGGAATCCTTCTGCGAAGGGAAGAAAACGGGGTTGTAAATGTATTTCACCGGAAAAACTTGTGGATGGGGCATCATATACACTTGAGTTAAATCAATTATCAGATGAGGTGTATCGCCATATAAGTGGACTTAAGGTTTCAGAAGAAGCAATAGAAGTAGTTCTAAAAAGAAATGACACTTATAAAGCAAAAGAAAAGCAAAAAGATTTAGCGACGGAACTTACGCAACCATTACCAACTGCAATGGAAATTGAACAAAAAAAAGAGCAAGAAAGAGTAAGAGAGATTTGCGATCGCAGGAACATGCCTTTTTTATTCGAATAACTTAAAAACAATAATCCAAAACTGCAGAATGAAAAAATATTTATTACTGACATCTCTCGCTACAGGCATTAGTTTCTCAGTAAGCGAATGCTTTAACCCGTAAAAGTTTAATAAATTATAAAAAAAGCGCACCGATATTGTCAGTGTGCTTTTTTATTGTCTATTTTTCTGCTTATCACTTGCCATAATCAAAAAAGTTTTAATCTCAAACGTTTCTCCACTTTTAAATAAAAAAGTTCCCAGCCGTCGCTCTTTGAGCTATGGCGGGCAGGCTAAAATAATCTATCAGAGCGCACCAGTCTTCGTTCTAGCTCCATTTTTCTTGTTCGATTTTTTCAAAAAAACTTTTTTGGCACCCCGCAACCCAGTAAAGCCTAGGTTCTAGGCCCTAATTTGCCGGTAAGATATTAATAGAATATACTGCTTATGTGGAGTTTTATTGGGGGCGGTTGGGAAAGCGTTTGAAGAACTTTCTAAAATAAATAGAGGTTACTTTTATGCCAGACAAACTTTCAGTCAGTGTGAAAAATTTAATAAAACGTTACAAAAAAGAGACCATCAACGCAGTTGATGATATTAGCTTTGACGTTAAAGAGGGTGAGTTCTTCGCTCTTCTAGGACCAAATGGTGCTGGCAAAACGACAACTATTTCTATTCTTACCACGACACTGTCAAAAACCAGTGGGCAAGTTATTGTTGCTGGCCATGATTTGGATACGCAAATTAAAGAAGTACGTAAAAATATTGGTATTATCTTCCAAAATCCGAGCCTTGATCTTCATCTAACTGCTGAGCAAAATATTCGGTTTCATGTTAGTTTATACGGGTTATATCCTTATAATTTTTTTTACAAGTTCATGCCGCTTGATTATCGCAAAAAGATTGAAGAACTAGCCGCAATTTTTGGTTTGCAAGGTAGCATGTTCAAAAAGCTAGCTACGTTTTCTGGCGGAATGAAACGCAAGCTCGAGATTATGAGAAGTCTTATGCATCAACCCAAAATTATGTTTTTGGACGAACCAACGGCGGGACTTGATCCGGTTAGCCGCAGAGATCTTTGGCGCTATCTTCAAACGATGCGCAAAGAGACGAACATGACAATTTTTTTAACCACCCATTATCTGGATGAGGCCGAAGGTGCTGATCGAGTTTGTATTATAACAAAGGGTAAAATTAAAATGATCGACACCCCTTTTAATATAAAACAAGGCTTGACGGGGCTGACTCTTGTGCTTGATGCAACCGATCGTGAGGCCCTGCGAACCGAGCTGAACTTACTAAAAATTGGCTTTATTGAGCAGGGTGACTTTGTGATTAAGTTGAATGATACGAAGGATGTACAAAAAATAATTTCAGGCATTAAAACGCCGTTGTCAGTAGTACATATTAATGAACCGTCCCTTGAGAACGCTTATATTGATTTAATCGGTAAAGATTTAGAAGAAGAGGTGCAACTATGAAAAACATTATTGTAAAAGAAATTAATGCAGCAGCTGCTATCGCTGGGCGTGAATTGCTTAGATTTATAAAAAATCCCCTTTTTCTTATTCTCAATCTAACTTTTCCTGTTATTTTTATTGGTTTATTTGGAGGTGGTATTAGCCAAAACCTGAGCGCTGGACTGCCGTATGACGTTATGAAATTTGTTTTGCTCGGTATGGCAGCAGCTTTACTTTATCAAAGTGCTATGAGTGGGGTGATCTCATTAATGGAAGATCGTGAAACTGATTTTACACAAGAGATATTTGTTGCGCCGATTTCACGCTATACCATAATTATCGGTAAAGTTTTTGGTGCCATGTTAATTAGTCTTGTATCGTTAGTATCAATATTTCTTGTGGCAATAGTGATGCGTATTTCTTTGACGTGGGCGGATGTTGGACACATTCTCGTAGTTGCGCCGTTAATTGCTTTATCCGGAGCTGCGCTTGGCGTTTTCTTTATTGGTTTGGTTAATGATCCTAAAACCGTCGGTATGAGCTCGTTTCTGCTCATCTTTCCGCAATTTTTTATATGTGGTGCGATAATTCCTGTCATCCACTCCAGCGGTATCTTGAAATTTTTAGCCAGTATTTTTCCAATGACCTACGTAATTGATCTTATGCGTGGTGTATTCTATCATGGCAAACCGGTTTATAATGCCATTGTGGTACACTCCCCGTGGTTTAACTTGGTGGTTACTTTAACATTTGGTTTATTTTTTGTGGTGGTTGGTACTCTTCTGTTTGCCCGTAGTGAACGTAATAAATAATCGAAGGAGGTTTTTCAATGTTCAAGAATGCAATTAAAACAACTTTATTAGTAAGTGTCGTTTGTCTTTTAGCCAGCTGTGACTTTAAATCAAGCGTTAAAGAAATTTATACGTTTAAAGAAGCACAGGTTGAATTTCAAAAAGCAGACGAACAAACAGTTGTGGTTTTTGATGTTGATGGAGTATTGGCTTATGATCCTTCAGCAGTACAATTCTTTTTCTATGATCCAGCTAAATTGACAGGGGATGATGCGGTATTTGTAAAAGAGGCCAGACCAATATTAGAAAAATATATAGAAAATAAAGAAATAGAAAAAGGACATTTCTTTTTTACAGATTTATTAAATTCGACATTGTCGAAAACTAAAGACATAGCTACCGAATCTTCAATAGTTGCGATTATTCGTCAGTTGCAATCTCGAGGAATAAAAGTGATTGCGCTTACATCTTTGCCGGCTGGTGCTTTTGGGACAGTTGCCTCCGGTCGTAAGTTGAGAATTGAAAAGTTGCAGAATTTAGGAATCGATTTTAGTTCTTCACTTAACCAAGATGAGATTGTTTTTGATAATTTGAAGAAATATAATGGCGACTATCCTATGTTTTACAAGGGGGTTTTGTTCGCCAATTGGAACAATGATAAGGGAAGTGTTTTGGGTGATTTTTTTAGTCGAGTTAAGTGGAATCCCACAAAGGTGTTATTTTTTGATGACCATAAGAAGCATGTTAAAGAAGTTGAAAAAACAATGCACGAACTTGGAATTTCTTATCGTGGTTATTGGTACCGTGCGTGTAAAAAAATACCAACGCCTCCGTTTAATCTCGAAATAGCGAAATTGCAATTGAAGTATTTACTTGAACATGATGAGTTTTTAGCTTCGGATGAAGCAGCAGCAATGTTGAAACAAGCAACTAACGAAAAAAAATGAGCCACGCTCAAAGTTTTGATTTCAAACGCCGCTCCACATTCAAATAAAAAAGTTCTAATCTTCTTATATCTTAAATAAAACTTTTGAGGTAATTATGAGTCTTGTTTACACTTCTCCTCCAGAATTTTTTTGTCCTACTGTTCAAGTATCTGCTTGTTTTTGTTTTGCGCAGGATAAGTTACTGTTGTTGCAGATGAATTCTCAAAAAAAAGATCTTGCGAATTTGTGGGGTGCCCCGGCGGGGAAAATATTATCAGGCGAATCTGCAAAAGATGCAGTGTTTAGAGAAATGTTCGAAGAGACGGGGATAAGACTTTTGGACAATGACGTTATTTTTATAAAAACTGTTTATGTTAAATATCCGAAATTTGATTTTGTGTTTCACATTTTTAAAAATATATTTGTGGATCGACCTAAAATTCTTGTTCTCAGTTCTGAGCATCAGGCTTTTAAGTGGGTATCTACTTTTGATGCTATAAACATGAACCTTATTCCAGGTGAAAAAGAGTGTATACAAATTTGTTGCGAAAAAAACAAAACAAATAAAAACATCGAAGCGGGAAAGCAGTTGAATAAAAGCGTGAGGCGTTAGGTTTTTACTAAAGAACAAAAAACTTCTAAGTTGTGTTAACGAAGTTGAACATTTACTTTTAAAAAGGAATATTATGAAAAAACGATTATCTTTTCTTTTTGTTTTAGCATTAACTTTTATTTTTAATGTTGCGGGCATTGAGTCTGGTTCAAGGATTATTAAAGACTATGGATCGGGCGGGCGATTTATTATAAGCGTAAGCGAAGATGGTACTACAATCACGGGAACGTATATAAAGTGTACAGGAACAGGATCTGTATCAACGCATGTACAAAAACAGACAGGAGAAGATTTTAAAATAGGAGACGTCTCTTGTTCTTCACAGGAGAATCGTGGATATTATTTTACCCTTACTCTGCCTATGACTCCTGATCGCGCGATTGTAGTCGAATTAAAACGACTTATTTTGGAAATGGAAATGAAAGTAGAAGAAGAATTACAGCGAGAGAATGTATTGAGGGCGCGGTAATATGATTAATTTGTTTAGCAGATAATATCTAAACAAGCAGAATTTGTTTAATCTCAAACATTGAAATATTTTTTTATAAAAAGAGGTATCAAATTATGTCTACTCTACAGAGGTATCAAAAGTTTTTTCTTTTTTTCTTATTTTTAATCTTAAGTAACTGTATACGGGCACAAGAAGTTGCTTTTGAAAGAGTCGTTTCTGGCGATTTATCTGAAGGGAAAAGAGTTTTTGTAGAAGCTTTTTGGAAAACAACTGAGGGGTATTCGGAAGGCGCGTCTCTTGATGAATTTATTACTGATGTTGTCGACAAAACATGGGAAGATTGGAAATCCTTAGAGCAATTATTTCAAAAAAAAGATCCCAATGCATTTTTTATATACGCGAAGCAAAATGGGAAAGTTGTTGGTTTTGCATTGTTTACAAAAACTGATAATAAAGATTTAAAAGAAGTATACATTGATCAAATGGCTATTAATTCAAGTGAACAAAGAAGCGGAATCGGAAGTGCTCTGATTGATTATTTTATAAAAACGTTAATGCCGGAAGTTGAAAGAATCGTTTTGATAACGAGAAGAACTAACGTGAATGCGTTAGCATTCTATGTGAAAAATAATTTCAGAGAATGTGGATATATGCACGAAGGATACGATTCAACTGTTTATGTAGGATATGAGCGTGTGATTGTAAAAATTGGAGTTGCGTAAATTATTACATTTTCCTGTATAAAAAAGCTTTCTTGGACATTCCATCGCTAATTTAAATTTTGATTTTGTTAAATACCTATTTTTAGTCATGGTAACCCCGCATCATAGATTTAATAAATACGATATTCGTATTGTTCATAGAAAAGGTTTTTTAAGTAAAGAATTAGTCTGAAAATGTTGCTAATTTAAACGGGGTTGATACAGAAGTTAGGAAATCAAAAAAGTTTTTTCTCAAAGGGCGTTTGTGATAATTCCCAAAGTAGCATATACTCAGTTCAAGAATAGGGGGGGACGAAGAACTTGCGGCAAAATATTTTATTTAACCTGATTTTTACAACGGAAACCTATAATGACAAAAAAAATATTCAAAATATTATTAGTCGTCTTGTTAGCATTTACCACATCTTTTAAATTATCCGCGTTATATGATTTAAATCTTGGTGTACGAGTTGCACCTATACAAGAATTTAATACTAGGCGGTTTAATAATTCTGGAATTATGGCAGCTGGGAAAATTCTTGTAGATTCTAAAACAATTAAAAATTCAGGAGCTATGAAGGGTTCGACAATTGATCTTATTGCAACTAAGAAGATTACCAATTCAGGTTCTATTTCTGGTTCAAGTGTTTTATTTAACACAAAGGGGCAAATTTTTGTAAAAAAAGGATCTGTTATTGAAGGAGAAAACGTTTCTTTTGTTGCAGAAGATATGTCTATAGAAGATGGTGCAGATTTTTCAATTGAATATCTTGATATCTCATTACGTAATGCATCAGAAATTCCTGCAGGACTTATTGAAAATAAAAGCCTAAGAGGTCTAGTAATTCATGACTGCAACGAACTTGAGTCATTTTCAATAACAACGCCGAATGAAAATCTCGAATCCTTAAAAATTGATAACTGTCCCAAAATTACCATTGATGTGCTAAAGCAAATTATTCTTTTTTCCCCAAATATATCTTCTCTAAAAATCGCAAACAATTCAGAATTAACATCGGATGTTTTAGAAGATATTCTTGCTCAATTTAAAAGCCTTAAACATCTTTACCTTAATGGTAACGAAAATCTAACAACCATTCCTGAAAATTTCCAATCGAAAGCATTAAAAACCTTGCATCTTAATTATTGTGAAAATCTTACTGCGATTCCTGATTCGATGTACTTAATAGAAAATCTAGAAATTCCTGAGCATCTTCTTCCTGATTACAGTGAACTTACTGAAGAAATTGATAGTAAGATAATTGAATCACTATCTGCTTTTTCAAAAATAAAACAAGATAATAATAATTCGAGTAAAATTGGAGCTGCCGCGGGAGGAATTGGTTTGGTTTCTTCAGCAGTCGCTGGAGTTATAGCAAAAGATGCTATGCGAACTATTATTGTTCGCAAAGAAGAGCCGAACGTAAAAGCATGGTTCATCTTTTTTGCGGGTTGTGTTTCACTGGGGTTTTTAGTGGAAGGAATAACCCAATTAAGGACTGCTTATTTGGGGAACTTTAAATATCTTATACAACAATTAGAGTCTGAATTAAATAGTCAAAAGGATAGTCTTTCCGTTGAGCAAGTCAAAAAATACAAAGAAGTAATTTTGTATGCAAAAAGTATGCTTAACAAAACAACTTCCAAGTCAGAGTTGAAAAACTTATCATTGCATCTTATTAAAGAATTTAATCCTTTGTTCGCATAATAAAAAAAGGAATATTATGAAAAAAAGATTGTCATACTTTTTTGTTTTAGCATTAACTTTTATTTTTAATGTTGCGGGCATGGAGTCTGGTTCAAGGATTATTAAAGACTATGGATCGGGCGGGCGATTTATTATAAGCGTAAGCGAAGATCGTACTACAATTACTGGAACGTATATAAAGTGTACAGGAACAGGATCTTTATCAACGCATGTAGAAAAACAGACAGGAGAAGATTTTAAAGAAGAAGATGTCAGTGGTTATTCACGGGAGAATTATGGATATTGTTCTACCCTTACTAAGCCTATGACTCCTGAACTAGCGATTGTAGTCGAACTAAAACGACTTATTTTGGAAATGGAAATGAAACTTGATTAAGAAAGTTCCCCTTCCACCGCCGGTAAAATTTCTTGCGCATCTCCTTGCAAGAAATAGTCTTCATCGCCCAGATACGGAACCATGTCTCGATTAATGGCGATAATTTTTCCTTGAGGATTGTGTTTTTTGTACCACGCTAAAAATCCTTCGACGTCGGTGGACATGCCAATGCAAATAACAAAATCAATATTTTTGAGCCATTGAGGGTTGGCTTCTAGGTATGTAAAATTTCCACTTTCAGGAATTGGTTGTTCCCAAAGTAAAAAGTTGCATGTGTGTTTAGACATTATATTCCACGCTTTAACGCCTGTTTGTTCGTGGAGTTTGTCAATATTTGATGTCACAACATGCGCGTTATGTTTCATTGCAAGGTTGGCGATTGAAATATGGGCGGGAGTTGGTTCAATGTGTTTGAAGCTTTCTTCAAATTTTTCATGTACATCGATGATCGCTTGTGGGTTAGTTAAAATATTCATGGTAAATTGGTCGATTTTTTTTGTTTCATCTAATCCTATTTCTTTGCGCAGTTGTACTCCTGTTTTAATACCTGCTGCGGCAGACAAACCTGCACCGGTGTAAAAAAGAAATCTTTTATTTTTCAAAAGAGTTGCGCATTCTTGCTCTGAAATTTTTTGCGGATTAGTTTTTTCCCCTTTCTTTAAAAAGTTTAGCGGGAGCGCTAATTGATTTGTGAGATTTTCAGGGCTTTTAGAAAGAGTCGTTTCCAATGTTTCGTCATAAATAGGTAACCAGCGATCGGGGTCTTTTAGTGTGCCGGTAGCGTACGAATAAAGGTCTATGGCTTTTCCCCCAATAATTCTTGATTCATGTTGGAATAATTTTTTGTGATTTTCAGAAAGTTCTTTGGGGAGACTTCCAAAGTAGGTGGCGATAAAGTAATAATTTTTATGGTCATCGAATTTTTCTTGAAAATAAATACACATTTTGTGTTCGTTGTCACTTGAATGAAAATCACCTCTGCGCCAGTCTCGTTGAAGACGATCTTCTTTGGTGAAAATTGCGTGTTCTGGTTTTTCTAAAAGCATATTTGGTGGGTACAAGTAACTGAGTACAAGATATGCGCAGACAAAAACAACTGGAATTGCGAGGAGTAATAAAACTTTATTTTTTTTGGTCATATGAATCTCCAATATAAAAAATATCTTACTAAGTTTTCCCAAATAATAACTATACCAAAATATTTATAACAAATTATTACTTAACGATATCGATAGTTTTACGAAACGCATGAAGCATGATTCTGGATAATATAAATTCGTTTGCAGTAAGATGAAAAAAATAAGAATAAGTTTTTTTAAACAAAAGGGGTTTTTATGAATAAGAAATATTTGGTTAGCTTTTTCAAAACAAGAGCAAATTTGGCTCTGATAGGGATTATTCTTTTTGCATTTCTTTTTACACTTTTTTCTAAATTAGATATGGACTATAAATTTTATTTAGAGATGATTGCGATTATGGCACTTCTCTTTTTAGTTGGTTTTGTGAAATTTAAAAAAGTTGAGCGCAAAGTTGAAAAGTATGATACTTCCTTGGAAATATCGGTTGGTTATTCAAAAATACTTTTGTGGCGTGCAATAATTTTGAGTCCGTTAGTTTTTTTTACCGTTCCATTTATGCTTTGGATGTATAATCAATTTTCTTTTGAGCCAATGAGTGTTAGGATTGCAGGATTTGTTGCGGCAATTTTAAATATTTTGTTTATTATTCCAGTAATAAAAAAAATAAAACATAAAGATTCTATTATTATTATTTCTCCAACCGGAATTGTCTGTGAAAAAGGATCTTATTTGCCAAGAAAGCTAAGAACATTAGATTCTATTTATGTTATTGAATGGAAAGAGATCAAGTCAGTGCGAGAAATCAAAAGGGAACAGCATTCACACTCTGTGGAAGTTATGTTTACCGCTAGTGGTGACTTGGTGAAATGGAATATTCCAAAATCGATATTTGATAAATCAATTCCAGTTCTTTTTGGGATTATCCATAAATATTGGAAGAGATATGGAAAAGCACCGGCCAAAGAAGTTAAAAACCAACAGGTCTAAAAAATTCTTGTCTTAACTTTTCAACTTCAGCGTCGTTATCTTCCATTTTTGATTTAATATATTTTTGCGTATTTTGACCAAAGTGTTTAAACACGGTTATCAACAAGTAATCGATTGCGTCTCGCAAGTCGCTATCTTCTTCATAACTTTGTGTTGTTCCTTGCCAGATAGGTTTTTTTGCATCACCTTTTTTATAGACTTCGATGAGTAAAATTTTATTAAAGAGGGTGTATTCTTCTGGAACATATGCAATTTGGTATCCGTATCCATGGCCATAGCCGTGTCCATATCCATGATGATAACTGTTATAATACCAATGTCCGTAATCAGGAATATAAACTGGGACGTCGCGGGTGTGTGTTGATTTTTGCATACCGAAAGAAAAGTTCAAGTTATAGTCGATGTTCCATCCGGATTTTACGTTAAATCCTTTGTCTTTAAGAATGGTCGAAATCTTTTGAGAAACTTCTTTAGTGAATAACTCATTACCTTTTTGTTTTGTTGAGACAGAGAAAGAAGAACCAAGTTCAAAGCCCTGAGGAATGTCTTCTTTGTTCGCAAATGTGTTTGTTGTTATGCGCATGCCGCTTTCTTTTCCGCATGAGCCAAGAAGAAGGATGGATAAGTTTAATAAAACGAGTTTGAAGATTTTCATGAAAGATCCTAAAGTTTTTTAATAGCATCCGCAAAAATAGAAGTTACATCAATTCCGTTTGTTTCGTGCGAAATAGTATTAGTCGTAACAATTTTTTCTACACCCGCATTTTTTAGCGATGCATATGCATTGTCAGCAAATATCGCATGAATTCCCAAACACACGGCGGGCTTTAGTCCTGCATTGTTTAAATGATTCACCGTTTCTATCATCGTTCGAGCGGTGGAAATAATATCATCAACTAGTACAGGAGTGTGAGATTTATATTGTTCAACTTCGGGAACAGAAACTTCTACGTCTTTATCGCCGTGACGTACTTTTTTTAATACCATAAACGGCGCGCCAGCTTTTACCGCAACGTCCTGAACCCATTGTCTGCTTTCTTTGTCTGGTCCAACTAAAACAGGATTTTTTACATTCTCTTTTATCCATGTACTCAGAATTGTTGTTGCATGCAAAACGGTTGAAGGAATTGTATAAATTTCATCAAGAGATTTGCGTCGGTGTAAATGCGGGTCCATTGTTACAAGTGAATCTACAAACGACGATATGAATTTTGCAAAAATATCTGATGTGATAGCTTCTCCAGGATTAAACCTTTGGTCTTGCCGCATGTAACCAAGATAGGGCGTTACTAAACCAACACTTTTTGCGCCTAATTCTTTTGCGGTGTGAGCGAAAAACATTAAAGGCATAATTTTACTGTCCGCGTCATCAAGGCCACAGACAACAACAACATCTTTTTCTTTTACATCTGTTTCCAAAGTTACTAAAGAATCACCATCGGGAAACTTACGAATAGATAGTTCTCCCAACTCGAAATTAGTTTGATTTTGATCAGTTTGATCTTGATCAGCTTGATCTTGAATTTGTTTTACAAACTTTTCGTATTCCGGAAAAGCAAAAATAATAGGCATTAAATTATTCCTCAATTTCTATAACGTGATTTCCTTCTTCCAGATAATCAAGGGCATATTGTAACTCTCCGGATGATTGAGTGTGGATAGTAAAAAGTTCGTCGTTCTCATTAACTTGACTACCTATCGCAACATGCAAATCAACACCGGCAGCTTTATCGTGTGGGGCTCCTGCAAGTTTAGCGATAAGAGAAATTCGTCGGTTGTCGATAGAAGTAACGCGTCCTTTTTTTGTTGAAAGGTATGGATGAGTATAGGCCGCTGTAGGAATCTCGCGCATTCCGCCCTGAGCCTCACAAATAGCCTTGAACTTTTCCCAAGCTTTCCCGCTGTCGAGTATTTCTGTTGCTATTTTTATACCGTCTCCGGTTTTAACATCCGGTGAAAATTCCAAAATACCACCCGCGAGAATAAGTGATCTTTCTCTTAAATCTTTTGGCGATTGCGGGTCTCCCTTTAACACAGAAATAACATCCCTTGCCTCAAGCGCAGGACCAATTCCTCGCCCGATAGGTTGAGTTCCATCACCAATAATAACTTTGATTGTTAGACCTAAACTTTTACCGATCGTTTCTAACGAAAATTGTATTTTGTTAGCCATTTCTTCTGTGCGAACTTTTGCGGTTGGACCAACAGGAATGTCTATAACAACATGAGTGGATCCGGCGGCAATTTTTTTGGAAAGAATAGATGCAACTAATTGTGCTTCGCTATCCAAACTCAAAGCTCGCTCAACCCCGATCATAATATCGTCTGCAGGGCTCAAAAATACGGAGCCACCCCAAACAATACAGCCTCCCTCTTTTTCTACTACATTTTTTATAGTAGGGATATCTAATTTCACAGGAGCCAAGACTTGCATCGTGTCTGCCGTTCCTGCAGGAGAAGTAATTGCGCGGGATGAGGTTTTTGGAATGGTAAGACCATATTCGGCAACAATCGGTACAATTATTGGTGTTGTTCTGTTGCCGGGAAGTCCACCAACACAGTGTTTGTCTACAATAATTTCTGAATTCCAAGATAGAGTTTCACCGGCTTCTACCATCGCTTTTGTCATATATATTAATTCCTCATTACTCATAAGATTTCCGGAACAAGCGGTCAGAAATGAGGATAAATGAATGTCTGAATATCTTCCTGCAGCAATATCTTTTATAATTTCTTTAATCTGAGTTTCGGTAAAAGCGTGACCATAAATTTTTGAACGAACGTAACTTAATGACTTTACTGGTTTTGCATGACTTACTGTTATTGTGTCACCTTCGTTTGCACCAAGCGAACGCCATGCATATTCAGAGAGACCCGCTTGTTCTTTTTCAATTAAATCTGTTGTAATTATGTTGAGCGTAGCAATAATAGATTTTTCACCACTTCTAATTCTAACTCGAGAATGGGCGTCAAAGCCTTCCGACAAACAAACGTGACAATCTTTTCTCATGTAAATGACGGATTCTTTGTAGGTATCGATGCCAAGTTTTTTTAGAGTTAGAGAACTTTGCGTTTTTTTTATCATATTTTTCCTAAATTTTATATTAAACTATGTTTCGGAAAAGTAACAAATATGTATAATCCTTTTCTACTATTTCACAGAAAAAGAATATAAGTAGTTGTGTTATTACAAAATGGAGTGTTTATGAGCAAAAAGAAACCAAATACATTTTTTATATGTTGTAGCGACAATAGAATTGTATCCCATTGTTTTACATCAAAAAAACAGGATGACTTATTTGTTTTACGAAACATTGGTAACCTAATCCCGCCGCACAAAGACTCGGACATGGCTGTTTCTTCGGCAATAGAATATGCGGTAGATTTTTTTAAGATTCCGCACATTATTATTTGTGGCCATTCAGATTGCGGTGGAATGAAAGCAGCTTTAGAGAGTCTTGAAAATAATTCTAGTTTGAGTAACTGGATTAAGTACGTTGTTCCGACAAATAATATTACTTCGCCCGACGAACTTTCTAAGGAAAATGTTCTTCATCAAATAAAAAATCTTATGACATATCCCGTTGTTACAAAAGGAATTAGTGATGGGACACTAACAATTGACGGATGGTGGTTAGACATCGAGACGGATGTTGTTTATTGCCATGATGAAAAGACGGGTGATTGGAATAAGATTTAATTTTTCTTTAAAAATCTATAAATAAATCTAATATATCCCGTTCGCCCTGAGCCTGTCGAAGGGTTTCTTCGAACGGACCATTGAAAATTACATAAAAAAAACATAATTATTTGAATATTAATAAAAAAATATTTTGAAGTGTTCGAAGAAACCCTTCGACAGGCTCAGGGCGAACGGGGTTTATTTAGTTTACGGGAAAAAGAACATTGTTTAATTATCGAACTTGCGTTTCTACAAACAAATCGCGAAATTCTATATCCAATAATTTAAATAATTTTTCTTTGTTTTCTTCTTTTATGTACGCAATTGCAAACGCAGGATTTTCTTGGTACGCCAGTTTATTGTAGTACAAAAGATTACTAAAAAGTTTTTTAAATGCTTCGTGATCTGGTTGCCATTTTTGTAGATCAAGATTAACACCATTGTTTCCTAGTACCCATGCGTAACATGCGTCGCCTTTTTCTTCCCAAACTTTTTTCCAATCAATTGTTTTATCGTTAAAAAATATTTCGAACGGATTTATGCCATACGCATGATACGTTAAATCGGCTAATCCAAAACCGCCAAAGCGTAACGGATTAAATTCTATTGGTGTGAGTTTGTTGTTGTGGTATCTAAATTCCGCATGTATTGCAAATGATCGGATATCAATTTTTTTTCCAAGCTTTGTGAAAAAATCTATCATCGGCTGATACAGTTCTTCAAAAATCTCTTTGCTAGAATAATATAGCATTTGTAGATAAGGAGAATTTGGATTTATTGGATGATGAGTAATATTTGTTATAACTGGCGTGCCATTGCTTGAATAAAACACATCAACAGCATATTCTTCACCTTCTATAAATTCTTCTATAAGTACATCTTCTGCAAAAAGAATATCTTTAGAGAAGTATGTTCCAAATTTTTGTAATTCGTTTAACATCTCTTGTGTTATTTCAGCAAGATTTGCTTTGTCATCAATCACTTTTACTGCTGTTGCAAAAAAACCTTTAACAGGTTTGACTACGTATTTTTTACCTGGCTCAATATGAAACTTGGGAAGATCAGCAAGTTTGCATGTTTTAAAATAAAAATTGGGGAATAAAGAAGAAATAAGCTGTCGGCATTTTGCTTTATCTTTAAATGCTTCTACTGTGGTTCTAAGATTTTTATCTTTTGTGTTCTCTAAAACATCGGGAAGAGCGGTTTCTGATGGGACATACAATTTATCTTTACTAGAAAATGATACATTGCTGTTTTCAAGTTCTTTAACAGTCATAATGTGTACATCTGATGATTTAATATGTTTTAACAAATCTGAGGTGAATCCTTGACCAGCAACAATAAATGAGTTGGGTTTTGTTTGATCCACTAAGTTTTCGTTTTTCTTCACAGTTTACTCTTTCTAATTTATATAGTTTTTGATTTTTTTTCGTTACGCAGGTAGGAGTATTGCTTAAAAAAAACAAAAAATTATTCAATACTAATAAGTCCTAATTCCAGCAATAATTTTAAAGCCTGAAATTCTTTTGAGCCTTCAATTGAATAAGAACCAATGTTGCGCATGGTTGCATCTTCTGATTTTCTTAAAAGATATGGAGCTGATTGTTTAAGATATGATTCTAAAATGTCCTGATCTTTAAATAAAATTACACTAATTCCATGTGGCATGTTAAAACATTTAGGGAGATTCAATACTATGGAATCCGCAACATCAGAAAACGTTTCAATTAAATTTTCAGATACCGTTACATTTGTAAAAATCTTTTCTTGTCTGCAGAGTTCTTTTAATTTTTTTGTATCAAATTCTTTTTCATTAGACACAAAAACATCTAAAGCAATAATTGTTTTATTTTGTTTTTTTGATTTAAGTATTTTTTCTTGTAGCAAATTTATATTTGTGTTTCCGTTAATTTCATCAATTGCTATTACTCTTTGTGGTCCAAATCCTAAAACATTTGCTAAGTCTTTCATTATTAATTCTTGAGATTTAGAAGTAATAAAAACTAAATCATCATCATGTGCTGCAATTTGTAACCCTATTTCTGTAACGTCTTTTGTATCTTTTTGTTTCTGTTGTAGTAATTTATTTCTTGCAACAAGAAGCATTGTTAACAAAGAAAAAGATAAGCAGTTTGTTACTATTCCGCCGGGTTCAACCAAAACTTCAGAATTATTTTCTTTTAATAAAAAAGATTTATAGCCAAAACGTTTTGCCAACTCTTTTACTAAGTTGTTTTCAATTACTGTTGTTCCAGGGGATAACTCAAATGCTAACTGATTCTGATTAAACGCAGCCGAAAGAGGCGCGCCAAGAATTGCAGTAAACGAGACTTCTTCTTTTTTATATTTGCATGCTTTTTCATAAATTGTCTGCAAGGTCGATAACACGTGTTCTAACGATGAAGATTCCTTGGGCGCAGATTTTTGCAAATCTAGATCAATTTTTCTTACATCAAGTTTTCTGAGGATAATATTGATTATGGTTTTTCCTGCTTGGCGAACTTCTTCTCTGTTTTCTGGAGATGCAAAATACTTTAGAAAAGAATTATCGCTTGCAATAACATCGTCAGGAAAACTTAGTCTTTGAGGAAATTCAGATATATGTTCTTTTACACCAGCAATTTTTTCTGCTGTTTTTCTGATTGCTAAGAAAAACTCATCTAATTTTTGCGGTGTTATAAATACATTAAGCACAACAACTCGTAGTACGCTCAAATTTCTATCTGATTTTTTAACTTTTGTGTATGACAAACGAAAGTTTCCATCTTTGTGCAAAGCATCCTGAATTTTTACGGTGAATTCATTTAATTGTGTATTGATAACATTTATTTTTTCGTTATCATTTGTAGCAATTGCTTTGTCTAATTTTTCTTTTAAATGTTTTGGAATGTATCTAAAAACAAAAATATTCATGTCTGGAACATTTATATTTTCAAAGTCTTTAGCATTTTCGAATAACTCATAAAGATAAGAGGTCATATCTATTGAATAGTCAACCATCTTGGATAGATTTTTTGTTCCCATAAACTGCAATGATGTCCAAAGCTTTAAAGCATCAAACCTTTTTGCTTTCTGAACAGTTTTGCCAGCCAGCTTTATGTTTTCTATCCCTTTTATGAAACGTAAATTGTCTCGATTTTTAACTAAAAAACTTCCTTCAGTGCACGGAGTATATAAAAATTTATATGGATCAATTGTTATTGAATCAGCGAGTCTCATTTCGCCTATAGATTTTTTTAATTTTTCATGTCGTTGAGTTAGCGCGCAACCTCCGCCGTGAGCAGCGTCAGCATGAAGCCAGAGATTGTGTTTTTTTGCTATCGTAGATATTTCTTTTATTGGATCAATTGCACCAGTTGACGTTGATCCTGCATTTGCAATAATTCCCAAAAGAACTTTTTCATCTTTTTTGGCCTGGTTTATTTTAGATTGAAGATCATGAACATCCATCTTAAAATTTTCATCGACTTCAACCTCAACAATATTATCTGTTCCAAGACCAATATATCCGCCAATTTTTTTGAGTGAGTAATGAGCTTCTTTTGAAATAAAAATAGTTAATTTTTCATTTTCAGGCAAATCGAGCAACCCATCTCGTGTTAAATCTATTCCTCTTGAAGATAAATATTTGTTTCTTATAACAAGAAATGCCATTAAGTTTGCGGTGGTTCCACCATTAGTTATAATTCCTCCAGGAATGGAATCAGAACCGAACTCGCGCTTGTATCCCATCATTTCTGTTAACCAATTAACAGTTTGGTCTTCAATTGCTCTAATAAAATCGGGAATATTGTCATCAGATAAATCAAAGTTCATAGCATCTATAACCGAATTAACCAAAATTGGCATAAATGGAGGAAGTGTTGTCATGTGCGACAAGCACTTACTATTAAAACAAAGGAGATCCCCTATAATATCCTTAATGTTTTTAAAAGATGTTTTTTTTAATTCTTTATACGTTTTTCCTGAATAAGTCTTTCTGCTGTGTATATCACTTAGGTAATCAGTTATTGTATCAACAACTTTGTAACCTAATTTTTGCTTTTCATCAAGATTAATATTTTTAGAGAAGTGCTCTTTTTTCGCCATAAGGATCTTTTAATTTTTTTATCTTGAATTAATTCGTTAAAAACTGATTATCCGCCCCAAATATACTTAAATTCTATATTAATTTTCGTATTAAGCAATTATCTGTTACGATAAACTATCCATAAGTGGGATTTATTGGGGAGTATCGTATCTCAAAGAACAATTTAATAACGTTGATTGAAAATTATGAATAAAAATACACGGTCTGATTTAAGAAATATTGCCATTATTGCTCACGTTGACCACGGGAAAACAACATTGGTCGATGAAATGTTAAAACAATCGGGAACAATTGCTTCTGGTTCAGGGGATGTTGACCGAATTATGGATTCTGGCGACATAGAAAAAGAACGTGGAATTACAATTCTTGCAAAAAATACATCTATAAATTTACCTGGAACAAAAATAAATATCGTCGACACACCAGGCCATATGGACTTTGGTGGAGAAGTAGAAAGAACACTTCAAATGGTTGAAGGCTTTCTTCTTTTAGTTGATGCTGCAGAGGGACCACTTCCTGGAACTCGTTTTGTTCTTCAAAAGGCATTATTATTAGATTTAAAACCAATTGTTCTTATAAACAAAATTGATAGAAAAGACGCCGACATCGACAGAGTAGAAAACGAAATTCACGATCTTTTCTTAGATCTTGCTCATCATGAAGATCATTTAGAATTTCCAGTTTTATATGGATCATCAAAACTTGGATTTGTATCAACAGATAAAAATGCAACTTCAGGAAATATGACTCCTTTGTTTGACGCAATTTTACAACACGTACCGCATCCTTCTCAGGAAGATGATAACTTACGTTTATTAATTACCAATCTTGATTACAGTGATTATTTAGGGGTGATTGGTATTGGAAAAGTTGTAAGTGGAACAGTTAAAATTGGAACAGAAATTATTTGCTGTAAAAATGATTATATAAGTAAGCCAACCAAAATCACTCGTTTATATGAATTTGAAGGCGTCAGTAAAAAAGATGTCGATAGTGCGGATTTTGGTGAAATCGTTGCTGTTTCTGGTGTCGATGAAAAATTATCTATTGGAACAACAATTTGCGATGTTGAACATCCATTACCTGTTCCATATGTAGAAATTGATGAACCAACACTTTCTGTTAACATATCAGTAAACAGTTCACCGTTTTGTGGAACAGAAGGAAAACTTTTAACTTCCCGACAAATTAGAGCGCGATTAGAAAAAGAATTAAAAACAAATGTTGCGCTAAAAGTAGAAGAGACTTCTTCTGCCGAAAAATTTAAAGTTTCCGGTCGTGGACAACTTCATCTTGGTATTTTGATAGAAACCATGCGCCGAGAAGGTTTTGAATTAGAAGTTTCTGCACCAGAAGTTATCTACAAAGATATCGATGGTAAGAAACACGAACCTGTTGAACTTCTTACTGTTAACATAGAAAAAGAACATCAAGGTGAAGTAATCAGAGTATTGGGTGAACGAAAAGGTTTAATGCAAAATATCGAAACCATAGAAAATGGACGAATTTGCATAGAATTTAAAATCCCAGCCCGCGGTCTTATTGGTTTTAGAAGTTTATTTGTTGTTATGACTAAAGGAACTGGATTAATAGGAAGTCGTTTTGCTGGATACGAACCATATTTTGGACATATGGAGGGAAGACTAAAAGGTTCTCTAAATTCTATGGAGAGCGGTAGCGCAACAGCTTTTGCTTTAGATTTACTTCAAGCACGCGGAACGTTGTTTGTTGGTCCAACAACAAAGATCTACGAAGGCATGATTGTCGGAGAACATACTAGAGATAATGATCTTGATGTGAATCCAACTAAAAAGAAAAAGCTATCAAACATGAGATCTTCAGGAACTGACGATACTGCAATGCTTGCACCTCCTCGTATAATTGAACTTGAATCAGCTTTGGATTGGATTAATTCAGATGAACTTATAGAAGTTACTCCAAAATCAATTCGCCTCAGAAAAAAGTTTTTAAAAGCTGTTGAAAGAAAACGTAGTAAGTAAGCGAAAATTATATAGGCGTTATTTTGTTGCGTATATCTTTACAAATACAAACCAATTATTTGTGAGAGAGCTTTTTATGTTTCCGTTCGCCTTGAGCTTGTCGAAGGGTTTCTTCGAACGGCTAAATAAAACTTTTCATTGATCTTTAAAAAATTGTTATTTTTTTTATATAATTTTGTCGGTTCGTTCGTTGAAACCCTTCGACAGGCTCAGGGCGAACGGGATATATTACTGATAAACATTATTGAAGTAGCTATTTTATGAAGAAAAACATTAAATCATATAAAAAGAATATTGCGGATAAAGAACTTATTACTCGAATAAAGCTTGAAAATCCTGACTTGCCTGTAAAATTTATAAAAAAAATTTTAATAGGCCTTCAAGAAGCAAGATCAGGAAAATTTGAATCTTATAGTTTTCAAAACGATAATTTATAGAGAGTTTTATGAAGAACGATTTATTTATTAAAAATGGAATTGAAATTCCGTATCACGAATTAGAAATCACAGCAAGTCGGTCGGGCGGGCCAGGCGGGCAGCATGTTAATAAATCAGATACAAAGATAACCGTTCGTTGGAATATAAAAGAAACAACATCATTAACTGAAAAACAAAAAGAACTTGTGCTGCAAAATCTACAATCGCGAGTGACGAGCGATGGTGATTTTATTATTCACTGCAGCGAATCTCGCAGTCAGCAACAAAATAAAGAAAGCGCGCTCGCGCGATTAGCCAAAGAAATTTGTAAAGCTCTTTATGTTCCCAAAAAACGAATGAAAACGCGTGTGCCAAAAAGAGCGAAAGAATCTCGGTTAAGAGAAAAAACGCAACGGAGTAAAATTAAAAAATTGCGCGGGAAGAATGGCGACGACGATTAAGTTTTTTTTCACATTAAAAATTTATCAGCTTGCAAATGCAATATATAACTGATAGTATTTCATTCGTCGTAGTACATAAATCAAAATATAGATGGTTTTAATTGTGATTATAGAAAGTAACACATTTTTTGTGGGTTGTTGCCAGCTGATTAGTGGTGCAGATGCATCATTAGTTAGTGAATTCTATAACGCCATCTTTTCTCAAAAATCTTTTTTCCCTACCTGGCGCTAAGCGCCACATTCTTTATTTGGTTATATAACCCCTTTTTTTTGCGCGTGCGTATTTGTTTTTGAACTATGTGATAGTTCTATATGCAAGCGCTGTAGATATCTACGAAATGTTTTTAGGTAGGATTAATTATTATGAATACATATATAAAAAGAGTAAGAGGAGTGCAGGTAATAGAATATATTATGCTGCTAGCGGGATGCCTTACTATTGCTCTTAGTTTCAATTTGTTTCTTTTCCCGCACAAGATAGCGTCTGGTGGAATTCCTGGTTTGTCAGTAGTGCTGCATAAGTTCTTAGGGTTTAATGTTGCGTATATACAGTACGGAATTAATGCGCCGCTGTTTGTTATCGGTCTATTAAAATATGGCAAAAACTTTGGTGCTAAGACAGCGCTTGGGACGTTTGCTATTCCGATGTTTATATTATTAACGCAAAAACTGTCGTTATGTAGTAGTAACATTTTGGTTGCCACTGTTTTGGGTGGAGCCGGAACGGGAATCGGCCTTGGTTTGATTGTAAAAAGTAAAAGTGCAGTCTGTGGTTTTAGTTTAGTTGCGCAAATTTTGCACGATCTTACACACATGAAGATTTCAAAATTAATCGTTTTGTTAAATTCTGTGGTGCTGTTGGCAGCAGGAATCACGTTTGGTTTTTCTGGTGCATTTTACGCATTTTCCGCGTTGATGATCACGGGATTGTTTATAGATGTTGTTGATTTCGTATACAAAAAAATGACACTTCGTGAAAAAGTGGAATGCGAAAATGCGCAATAAAAAAGAGATTTTGAAGCTAACATCTGATTTGGTTTCTTTTAAAACGGTTCATCCGGACGAAAAAGAAATTGTTAAATGCATCGAATATATAAAGAATTTTTTTAGAAATTCCGATTTATATATTAAGGAGTTTGAATTTAACGGTACGAAATCAGTTGTTATTTCTAATCATAAATCTACGAAGTCAGATATTATTTTTTGTGGACATATAGATGTTGTTCCCGCTGAAGAATCACTTTTTAAAGTTAAAGAACAAGGTGATATTTTGCATGGAAGAGGTGTTTCTGATATGAAGGGGCAAGTTGCTGTGATGATGAATGTTATGAAGTCATTGTATCCGGAACGCACAGAAAAAAAAGTGACTTTGTTTTTAACATCGGACGAAGAACGAGGTGGTTTTAATGGAACAGGAAAGTTACTTAGTGACCAGAACTATACAAGCAAAGTTGCAATTGTTCCAGATGGAGGATTTGATTACACCTTGGTTGTTGAGTCAAAGGGTGTTTTGCAAATCAAAGTAACGGCAAAGGGAACTAGCTGCCATTCTTCTGAAGTGTGGAACGGTAAAAATGCCATATTAAAACTTTTTGATGTTTTTAATCAGATCGTTTCTAAATTCCCAATGCCGCAAAATAATTTGGATTGGAAGACTTCTTTTAATCTCGCAAAGATTGAAGGCGGTGATTATATAAATAAAGTTCCAGGCGAAGCGTCTATGTATATAGATGTCAGACATACTTATCTCGATACGATGGAAAACATTATTGGTTTTATAAAAAAACAAGATGAATCATTAGAGATTGAGGTATTGGCGCGAGGCAATGCTTTTCATGTAAATAAAGATAATATTTATGTGAAAAAGTATGTAGAAGTATGTGAGTCTTTGACTGGAAAAGAGATTGAAGCGGTAAATTATCAGGCAGCGTCGGACGGAAGATTTTTTACAGAAAAAAATATTCCATGCGTGATAATGAATCCCGTTGGTGGAAACATTCATTGTGCCAATGAATTTGTAAGTTTAAATAGTCTTTGTACGTTAGAAAAAATATATAAAAAATATATAAAAGAAAGAATTTTATCATGAAAAAAATATATGTAGTCTTAAGTGTTTTAGTATTTGTTGTTTCGTTTTTGAATGCCGAGTTTAGTTATAGACTGGCTGAGGATAGAGATGTGGAGGAATTGTGCGAATTGTACCATGAATTTGTCGATGATGATAAACAAAAGTTGGTGGTGTTTTCCCCTGATGTGCAAAGATCAATTATTCAAGAAAACATAGAAAAGCAAAGGTTGTTTCTTTCCTATGATAATGATGCTAAATGTATTGTTTCTTTTTTAAAAATGTATGTGGTTCCAAGTGAAGAATTAAGTGATATTCTTGAGCATGAATTGTGCTTAACCACAGAAAATCAGCTTACAAAAGATGTGTGTTACTTTTTACCGATCGAAGATATTTTACATGAAAATGAACTAATGCCGTTGAGCGCGATCAATTCTGAGGATGCAAATGTTTTCGCTTTGGAGAAACCTGTTAAAGGTATTTTGAGAAACGGTACTCAAGATTCGTGCGCGTATATTTACTATGGTTCTGCTTATACCAAACAAAATTATAGAGGAAGCGGGATAAACACCATGTTGCAACGTGTTGCGATGGGATCGTTGCGTAATCAGTTTAGCGCTAACCGTTTTGTTGTATTGTTGTATGGGCAGGTAAATGAGAATGTAAGTAGTTGTGGGATGATACGTGTTTTTTCTGATGCTATCAGAACTGCATTTTTATTTATGGAAACAGATCGTATTGTTTTGCATCACCTTCGTTGCCGCGCATATAAGCCAGATTTTGATGAACAAGGAAATCTTGTAATGGTTTGTGATGAGGCACATGAAGGACGAGGAAATATGGTTATTTATCAAGTTTAAAAAACATAACAATTTGGTTTCTAAAAAAGAATCTCCCGCGAATATTTGCGGGAGATTCTTTTTTAGAATAGATTTTTTTTAAAATTGCGCGGGAAGAAGGGCGACGACGAGTAAGTTATCTTTGTCTTCCTTTGGCTGCTGCTCTTTGCCGCCTTTGTCCGGATATAACTTTTTTTGCCAATCTTTGTAATCTACCACTAGGTGCAGGTTGTGATTGTGTGCAGCCAAATTGTTGACAGCTTTCAAGTTCAGCTTGGAGGAAAGTAATGATTTTTGTTTTGTTTGTTCTTTCTTTTTCTGAAGTTACTTTTATTTCCTTTTTGGCTAATTCGATTGCAGAATAATTTACAGCCTCTCTAAAACAGTTTTGAATTAATTTTGCTTTGAATTGAACGGGAAGATAATTCATAATAGCTTCAATCAATACAAGTTTTTTTTGCAAATTAAGATTTTTTTCTACTAAAACCCAAAACAAAACATTAGGCCCCTGAGGATGTCTGTTGTAGATTAAATTAACAAATTCTGTTGATGAACATCTATCGGATGCTTTTTCTAATAATGTAATTGCAAGATCGTGTTTTTGGTGTGTAATGAGGTAGATAAGAGGAGGTTCGCCGTTAAAATGATTGCATATTGCTCTATAGAAATCTTCTATTTTAATTCTATTAAGATTCTGTTCAAATTGTTCTGGTGTTTCACAATATAAAATACCAAGCATATCTTCAGGTGTAAGTTGATCCATTGCATATACTTTAGCTCTTCTCAAACAACTAATATTTCCGCCCGCCATCAAAGAACCACTTTGCGCGCTGATTGCAAATCCAAGTAACAAATACAAAAACATTTTATGAATTTTTTTCATGAACTTTTTCCCCGTTCTGAAATAATTAATAATAAAATAAAACTTGATTTATTGTTGGTTACTATAGGATTTATTTAATTAGAAGTCAAATTAGGTTTTACTCGAAAAAATCTTTATTTACATCTGGATGCAATTCATATGTCCGACTTTTTTTTGACGGATCTTTTATAATTAAAAATCCATCCCTTACCCATTTAAGACATAGTGCGTTAGATGTTCTTGGCGACAAAGAAAAAAAAGTTTGAATATCTTTTGATGTAATTATTTTTCTTTTTTTAAAAATTGATAAAGCCGATTGTTGTTGTGCATCAAGATTCCTTAACAATTTGGATTTATCTTCAAACCCTTTATGATACGCAAGAAGTGCATGTGTTTTTACTTTTTCAAAGCTATCAATTATTCCTGTGCAAAAATAATTTAACCAATGTTCTAGATCGGCTTCAGCTCTTCCCATGTAATAATTATGAGATGGTCCAACAGAAATTGCATCATAGTATGCAGGTAAATTTTTTGCATAATATTCTTCAAGTGAATAAAGACCTTTAAGGTCATATCCGCCGCGATGCAAAATAGTTGTTGCAAGTAATCTTGCTGTTCTTCCATTGCCATCAAAATATGGATGAATAGTTGCAAATTGGTAGTGTGCAATTGCTGCAAGAAGTGGGCACGGAATTTCTTCTTTTTCTAATTGGTTTATCCATTCAATTAAATCTGACATAAGTTGCGAAACATCTTTTGCTTCTGGTGGTAAGTAAACAATTTTTTTTGAGCCACCATCGTAGATTGCATTTTGTCCATCTCTGTAGGCCGATGGTTTTATTTTAGATTTTCCTTTTCCCATAACAAGTGCGTGCAAATGTTGAATATCTTTTTCTGTGAGTGGTTTATGTGTTGACGAAAGTTCTTTTATTTTTTCCAATGCTGCATAATATCCTAAAATTTCCCATTCATCCCGCTTTTTTCCAGGAAATGTTGAACCGAGCGTCACAAGTTCTTCAACTTGTTCAAATGTTAAACGATTTCCTTCTATGAGTGTTGAGTAGTGAATTGTTTGAAGCCGCGCAGATTCTCTGAGTGATGCTAAAACGGTAGGTGCGATTGGTAAATTTTTTATTTCTTGTTTTATCTTTTCTATGTTCATTAATAAACGAGAAATGTGAGGAGTGATAGAGTAAACAGGTTTGAACATTTTTTGGCCTCAATGTTTTTAATAGCCGTTAAAGCGTTATTAAACTGTTATTATTATGTCATTAAATTGTCATTAAATCAAAAAATAGGCGCAAAAGGGCGAATTTGGAGGAATCTGTCGAACGAAGTTTGCTAAAACTTATAATTTTTCAAAAATTCAACCAACTCTTTGAGCCCCTCTTTTGAGGTCGCATCTGTGATGACATGCGGTTGGTAGTTTTGAATTTCTTCTAGCAATGCTTCTTTAGATTCTTCTGGAACTTTATCCATTTTATTGAAAATATATAGAACTTTTTTGTTTTCATCACCAAGATCGCATAGTGTTTTTTCTACGATTTGAATTTGATTTTTCCATGCATGATTGCTTGTATCAACAACGTGCAATAATAAATGTGCATATTGTAGTTCATCAAGAGTGGATTTAAATGCTTCAATTAAATGATGAGGAAGGTGACTAATAAAACCAACGGTGTCGGAAAGTAAAACTTTTTTATCAACAAATAATTCTCTTGTGGTGGTATCGAGTGTTGCAAATAATTTGTCTTCTACAAGAACGTCACTTTTTGTTAATTGATTCAAGATTGTAGATTTTCCCGCATTGGTGTATCCAACTAAACAAACAAGAGGAACATTACTTTCTAACCTTCGTTTGCGTTGGATGTCGCGACTTTTTTGTAATGTTTTTAATCTTTTTTTTGCTTGGCGAGTTTTTTCTGCCAAATGTCGCAAGATATATTCTTTTGCTGTTTCACCCGGTCCACGTGCTCCGATGTGTCCCGCTTGTTGTGCAAGCTGAGTTCCTTTTCCTGCAACACGTGTTTTAAAATATTCAATCTCTGCCATCTCGACCTGAATTTTTCCTTCAGCGGAATGCGCAGAATTTCTGAATATTTCTAAAATTAATTCTTCGCGATCAAAAACTTTTTTGCCCGTCATTTCTTCTAAGTTGCGTTCTTGAAGAGGTGTTAAAATTTCTGAACAAATAATTTCTTCAACGTCATTTTTTTCACACTCGGTGAGTAAGTCTTGTAATTTTCCTTTTGTTAAAAAACGGCCTTTATCTATAGAGCGTAATTTTGTGAAAAAGGCTGCGTGATATTCAATTCCCGCTGTTTTTACAAGACTCAAAAATTCATCAAAATAATCTTCACGGTCGATACTTTTGTTGTATGGTGCGTGAATTCCGAGTAATAAAACTCTGGTTTTTTGTGCTTTTGTGGACGTTGGTTTTTTAGAAGCCATAATTTACCTAATTTTTTCTTTTAACGTTAGAATTTTTACGGTTGTTATACATTTTTGTACCAATGCCTAAAAAGACAATGATCAAAATTAAAATAAAGACAGCAAACTTTACCATTATTCTTCCTCACTTTTTAAAACTTCTTCGCGCGCTAATTCAAAGACTAATCTGCGAGGGTTGTCAAACATATCTGTTTCTACAAAACCCGCGCGTTCCAGAACATGGGAGCTTCGATTATTAAAAATCTCTGCATGCGCTTCAATTGTTTTAGCATTTTTTCTTACAGAAAAATAGGCAGTGGTAATCATTTTAATGGCTTCGCTAATTTTTCCACCGCCGCGATAATTTTCATTTAACCACATTCCAAGTTGGCCAAGATAAGAAACATTTGGTTCGCGAACTTGTATTCCACCAATAAGAATGTTTTCTTTTTTATCCATTATGGCGTATGACATAGATTTTCCATGTTCCATTAGTGAGACAAGGCTATTTACGTAACGGGTGGTGTATGCCAAATTTATGAGCTTTGGAAAACTTAAATTTTTACGGACATCGGCAGAAAACATTGCATGATATGCTGGTGCGTCTTCGCGTGTTAATTTTTTTAAATTGATTATATCCCCATAGATTATATCCGGGATTTCGGTAATATTGGCAAACTGCTTTTCTAACGAAATGCTTTTTTGTGGTTTTTGCGTGTGAAAGCACCCACCAATAAAAATAGTGGTGATTATACCTAAAACAGGTAGATAACGAAAAAAGCGTGATTGTTTTTGCATGAAAGCCCCAATTCATTCTCATAAACAATAAAATTACGATAAGACTAGTATGCAAGAAAATTACGATATTTGATAATTTTTCTGTGTTTTATCACAAAAACACATTTTAGGACTTAAAGCGGGCAGTTGCCAACTTTTCTTTTTTGCAGAACTTCGACTTTCTCTTCAGTAATTTCTAAAGCCTTAACAATATGCTTTCTGGTGTCATTTGGCTCGATGATCGCATCGATGTATCCATGTTCGGCCGCGGTGAATGGATTTAAGAACTCTTCTATGTATTCTTTTTCTAATGTGTCGTATGTAATCTTTTTTTCTTCTTCATCCATTTTTGCAAGTTGTTTGCCGTGCAAAATGTTTATTGCGGCTTGAGCGCCCAAAACTGCAATTTGTGCGGTTGGCCAAGAAAAGTTAAAATCGGCAGCCAAATGTTTGCTGCCCATAACAATGTACGCTCCGCCGTAAGCTTTTCTTAAAATAATGGTAATTTTAGGAACCGTTGCTTGTGCGTATGCAGAAATTAACTTTGCGCCGTGACGAATAATGCCATTGTGCTCTTGCGCGACGCCCGGTAAAAAACCAGGAACATCAACAAAAGAAACAATGGGAATGCCAAAACTATTACAAAAATTTATAAAGCGCGCGGCTTTACATGAAGCATCAATGTCGAGTGCGCCCGCCAGATTAAGCGGTTGATTTGCAACAACTCCAACAACTTTGTTTTTAAACCGCGCAAAACCAACAACAATGTTTTTTGCGAACTCTTTTTGAATTTCAAAAAAACTATTTGTGTCGGCAAGATTTTTAATCACATCTTTTATGTTGTATGCCTGGTTGCTGTTGTCCGGAACAATGTCAGAAACATTAACTTCTTGTTCTTCAAATGCGATATCTGAATTTTGTGATGTGTTAGAAAGATAGTTTTGCGGTAAAAAAGAAATAAGTGTTTTTACTTTTTCAAAACATTGCTGTTCTGTTTGGGAAACAAAATGAACGAGTCCAGACTTTTCTGCGTGTATCTGCGCGCCGCCAAGTTCTTCTTTTGTTACTTCTTCTAGCGTTACTTGTTTTATAACATTTGGTCCGGTGATAAATAACTGACTAATTTTTTCTGTTGTAAAAATAAAATCGGTTAGCGCGGGAGAATAAGTTGCGCCGCCGGCGCACGGTCCCAAAACCAAAGAAATTTGTGGAACGATTCCAGAGTACCGCGTGTTTCTTAAAAAAATATCTCCATAGCCGCCAAGTGCATGAATTCCTTCGTCGATGCGCGCGCCACCAGAATCTATAATGCCAATAATTGGACAACCGATTTTTGCGGCCATGTCCATTATTTTACATATTTTTTTTGCGTGCTGTTGCCCGAGCGAACCACCTTTTAAGGTAAAGTCCTGCGCGTAAAGCGCGACGGTTCTACCGTTTATTTTTCCAAAACCTGTAACAACACCATCGGTATATATTTTTTTCGATAAAAATTGAGAGGTTACTAATTGATCTGTTTCTTCGAAACTTTCTTTATCAATAAGTAACTCAATTCTTTTTCTCGCGGTTTGTTTCCCATTTTTTTCTTGCCGCGCAATTTTTTCTTTTTCGTTTCCGAAAAGAGCATCGTTTTTTATAATCCTCCATTTTTCAACCACTGGATTATTCATCTTTGCTCTACTCTTACAATTTGGAATTAATTGATGATATGATACTTTTTGTTTTCATAGCAATTTTACATTATATCCGATGTTTACGTTTTAGCAATGTAAAAAAGCTTTAAATTATTGTAAGAGGAGAACGGTATGGGTGGAGCAACCGAAAAACGGGAATCGAGTGTTGCATGGTTTCGGTTAGCCGAATTAATATCTCGGGGGGAAAAAGAAAAAGCATTAAATCTTTACCGTCTTTTGTCGCATTCTTTTGATGATCGGGCATATGCATTACAAGTGGAAGGGGATATTTTGTGGTCATTTGAAGATAATATCGCGCTAGATAAATATAAGCAGGCAGCATTTTTATATAAAAAAGAACAAAAAGTTACCGCTGCAATGTCTGTGTATGAACATTTATTAACGCTTCAACCAAACAATTACGAAGTCATTGGCTCATTACTAATTGTATATATAAAACTTGATTGGTTAGAAAAAGTAAAAAATCGTTTCGATTTGGCAAAAGAATTATTTAAAAGTAATAAAATTTCTACAGATCAAATGTGGGAAGTTGTGCAATGTATGGTCGATACCGCAATAGAAGAAGCGCCGCGCAAGTTGCAAGAATGCGGCATTAAGAACATTGTAAAACTTATTCAAAAAATTGTTCCAGAATTAAAGGACAAAACTAAACATTATTGTTTACAAAGAGAGTTGGAAGTTAATTCCTAGCGCTTTTTATTTTGTAATGTGTTTCTTTCGCAAGTTTATTTTTCGACTAATTAAAATTATATAAAATCCGTTCGCCCTGAGGGATTTTGAACGTAGTGAAAAATTGTCTCGAAGGGTTTTAACGAACGGTTCTGATTATTTCTTTCTTTTTTTATTACATAGCCATTTTTTCTGATTAACTTTTTCTTTAAAAAGTAAGCCTTAAAGTTTTTTTGGAGAGGGTAACGCAACCCTCTCCAAGCCTCTGCGCGCAAAGGGTAAACCCTTTTGAATCCCACGCCTTACGCTCATGCACTGACGTAAGTTTGGGAAAACTTACATCCAGCGAAATCGCTTAGGCGTTTCTTTGGTTGCGTATGTTTTTACAAATACAATGTTCCTATTCATGAAAAGCTTACGTAAGAAGTATTTTCATCCTGAGTGATTTTTTCTTAAAAATAGTATCGAAGGATGCTTCGTATACGAAACTAAGATTTGTAAGTTATTAATAGTTTTATCGCGTACAACAAAACGAGTTATTGCGAACGTAGCGTCCCTCGATACATTCTACTTCGCTAAAGCTTTGTAGAACACTCGGGATGAAAACCTGGCAGTAGCAAGCCTGTGCAAATAAGATTGAGTATTTGGTTTTTTCGCAAACAAAAAAGTTTCGAATTGTTAATAAACTTACTACAAAAGAAACACCTGAGTGATTTCTCTGGATGTAAGTTTTCTTAAACTTACGTCAGTGCATGAGCGAAAGGTGTTGGGTTCCAAGGGTGAAACCCTGGCGTACAGGGTTTTAGGGATGGTTACGAGACCATCCCTAAGAAAATAGTTTGATTTTATATTTTTTTAAAAAGTTAATCAGAAAAGAAGAATTATTTTTTAAGGACCGTTCGTAGAAACCCTTCGACAGGCTCAGGGCGAACGGGGAAGTAAATATTAACAATTAATAAGACAAACTTATAATAAATAAGAAAGGGGAAAATTCGTTTCGATTACAAAGAGAGTTGGAAGTTAATTCCTAATTTAGAAAGTGTTTGAAAGTTTTCAAAAGAACATCTAATTTTTTTGTGCGAACGCAAAAGAAGTGGGTCTCCATTTTCTTCAAACAAGATGTGCAACGGAATTGGTCCCGGCGGTAATGTTTCAATAATTTCTTTTACCGCTTCTTCATTTATATTTTTGGGCAAAATCATTTTCATATTTTCTATGGCCGACCATTCTGATCCAATTAATTCCACAGGAACAAGTTCTTGAGCTTTAATTTTACATTTATTAGTAGCTTCTAAATCTAAATTGCCTTTTACAATAAACACCGTGTAATCTGCTAACCACTTTTCTACTTTGGCAAAAAGGCGCGGGAAAATAATTATTTCTGCTTTTCCTGTTAGATCTTCGTATTGTGCAAACGCCATGCGGTCGCCTTTTTTTGTGTTAATAACTTTATATGTTTGCTGCAACCCGCAGCACGTTATGCTTGGTTCTCTTTTCCCGGAATATGATTCTATTTTTTCTGATGCAGATTTTATAGATTCAAGTTTTAAATGTTTTAACATGTGGTCATAAGTTTGTAATGGATGTGAACTTAAATAAAATCCTGCAACTTCTTTTTCTTTTTCTAATTTTTTCTTGTCCGACCATTCATCTAAAGGTTGAAACTCGTACGGTTCTGGATCGTCTGATTTCTTTTTAGGCGCGGAAAACAATCCCATTTGACCCGTGCGGGCGGTTTCTTTTGCTTGCAGCGCGTGCGCAATTACTTTTTCTAATTCACTTATTTTTTGCGCGCGATTACCAGAAAGTTTATCGAACGCTCCCGCGTAAATTAAATTTTCTATAACGCGTTTATTTACTGTTCGTAGATCGACGCGTGTGCAAAAATCCAACAAATCCCAGAACGGTTTTTTTTCTCGCTCGGTAATAATTTGTTCCAGCGCGGTTTTGCCGACATTTTTTATTCCTTTTAATCCAAATAAAATTCCATCGTCTTGTGCGGAAAATTCTATTTCTGATCTATTGATGTCGGGAGAAATTGTTTTTATTCCAAGGTCGTTTATCTCTTGTAAATAAAAAGTAAGTTTGTCTGGATTGTCTGTTTCAAAAGAAACGAGCGCTGCCATAAATTCGGCGGGATAATTTGCTTTTAAATATGCGGTATGATACGCGATGAGCGCGTATGCGGTTGAATGCGATTTGTTAAAACCGTAGCCTGCAAAATATGCCATGAGGTCAAAAAGTTCGGCTGCTTTTTTTGCATCATGGCCAAGTTCGCTTGCGCCTTTTATAAAAATGAATTTTTGTTCTTCCATCACTTCAACTTTTTTCTTACCCATTGCGCGACGTAATAAATCTGCGCCGCCGAGCGAGTAACCTGCAATTGCTGAAGCAATTTTCATAACTTGTTCTTGATAAACAATCACGCCATATGTTTCAGAAAGAATTGGTTCAAGTTCTGCAAACATGTATGTGGTAACTTTTCTGCCGTGCTTTCTATCAATAAAATCGTCGACCATGCCAGAACCAAGCGGGCCCGGTCGGTACAACGCGTTTACCGCAATTAAATCTTCAAATCGTTGCGGTTGTAATTTAATCATTACATCTTTAATTCCGTCAGATTCAAATTGGAATACGCCGTTTGTTTTTCCCGCGCGCAATAAATCAAATGCTTTTACATCATCGAGCGCAAGTGTGTCTAAATTAATTTCAACGCCATGACGTTTTTTAATTGTTGCGAGCGCGCGACCAACAACGGTTAAGTTTTTTAAACCTAAAAAATCCATTTTTAGAAAGCCGATGCCTTCTAATTCTGTCATCGCGTATTGCGTTACCATTTCATCGGTTTTGGATGGAACTAACAAAGGTAACATTTCGTGCAACGGTTCAGGAGAGATCACAACGCCGGCCGCGTGTTTTGATGCGTGACGCGTAAGACCTTCTAACCGGAAACATAAATCAAATAAATTTTTTACTTGTTGATTGCCTTCGATCATAGATTTTAAGCGAGGTTCTTGTTCTATCGCTTCGTTAAGCGAAATTTTTAATTGATCCGGAATTAAATCTGTAAGTGCATTGGAATCCTGGAACGGAAAACCAAGTGCGCGCGCAACATCTTTGATCACACCTTTTGCCATCATTGTTCCGAATGTAATAATTTGACAAACGCAATCGTGACCGTATTTCTCTTTTACATAATTTATAACGTCTTCGCGCTGTTCAATACAAAAGTCGATATCGATATCGGGCATACTTACACGTTCTGGATTTAAAAAACGTTCAAAAAGTAAATTGTATTTTAATGGATCAACGTTTGTAATTTCCATTGCCCATGCAACAAGAGAACCGGCCGCCGAACCTCGTCCCGGGCCAACAGGAATTAATTGTTGCTTTGACCATTGAATAAAATCACTGACAACCAAAAAGTATCCGACGTATCCCATTTTTTCTATGAGATCGATTTCTATTTGCAGTCGCTTGTTATAATTTTCCAATTCCTTGGGTGGAATTAAATTGTTTTGTTTTAATTTTTCTAACCCGTCCCAACATAATTTTTCGAAAAAAGAATTTTCTGTGTGGTCTTTTGGAATAGGAAATTGTGGGAAAAATAGTTTTCCAAATTCAAATTCAAAGTTACATTGATCGGCAATTTTCCCGGTGTTCCAAACTACTTCTTCATGATCTTTAAATTCTGTAAGCATTTCTTCTGTTGTGTGCAAGTGCGCTTTTAAATCGCCGAATGTCATTCGTTTTGCATCGGTCATTAAATGTTTTGTCTGAATCGCTAGCAGTACTTCATGCGCGTCTTTATCTTCCGGAGTCAAGTAATGCGCATCGTTTGTTGCAACGCAATCGATGTTGTATTTTTTTCCGTATTCAAATAAAAGATCATTAACTATTTTTTGTTCTTCCTGATACACCGGCATGACTTCAAGAAAAAAGCGATCGTTACCAAGAGTTTTTAAAATCCAGTCAATATGACTTTCTGCTTTTGTAATATTCTTTTTTAAAAGCATTTGTGGGATGTATCCGCCAAGACACGCGGAACCAAAGAGTAGGCCTTCGTTGTACTTTTCTATCATCGCGCAGTCGATGCGCGGTTTAAAATAAAAACCTTCTTTAAATGATAATGCCATGAGGCGGCACAAATTTTTGTACCCAACTTCATTTTTTACAAGAACGGTCAGATGATAATATTTTTCATCGACGCTTTTGATGTTTGCGTCGGGAACAAAATAAAACTCACAACCAAGAATTGGTTTTATTCCATTTTTTTTGGCGAGCTGGAAAAATTTTACCGCACCAAACACGTTTCCGTGATCTGTTATTGCAATTGACTTCCAGTTTTGTTTTTTACTGAAATCAAAGAGTTGTGGCAATTTTATTGCTCCGTCGAGCAAAGAGTATTCTGTGTGTAAGTGAAGATGGACAAAGTGGTTGGACATTTTTCTTTTAGCTTTTTGATGTTTATTGTTTATAACGTTACATATTTGGGTGTTATATCTTAGCGCAAGTATTAAAAAATGGGGAGAGGGATTTTATAAAAGAACAACTCCCGCCGGAATCGGCGGGAGTTGAGTTTTAAAAGTAGAATTTTTTAGCGACTAAATCCAACAGCTTCTCCAATAGGATTTTGTTTCCAATCACCAGATATATCCTTTTGGCTAACGATTGTACCAATACCACTTTTGCCTACCGTTATCTTGATATGTCTGTCAGTCCATCGCGTATGTTGGTGTAAAGGGGTTAGTGCTCTTCCTTTGATTGTTCCTATTTTTTTCCATTCACCATTTTCTTTTACATAAATTTTTACCCATTTTATTAAACGATTTTTTGCGCCCAGTTTTGCACTTTCATCGCCTGGCTCTAAAACGACTGATTGTGTGTAGGTCCCTATAAGCTTTTCGCTACCACATTTAACTTTTATTTTTTCATTTGTTCTTTGTTTTTTATCATATGGTCGTTGATATTTTACTTTTAAACCATGTCCAAAAACACTTCCTGCAATCGCAGCTGTACACAAAAGTGACAGTACTAATTTCTTTTTCATAAGACTTCCTCCAAAAAAGGTTGAAAAACATCAATTACATACTTATTATGAAGCACTTTGTTTCTATTTGTAAATAATATTCAATTATTGGTTTAAAAACATGTAGAGGGATTTAAAAGAAAGTTTGTTGTCCCAGTAACTTTTTTTACAAAAAATATTTTTGTGATACCTTTGTGCTTATATTCAGGGAAAAGTATTATTTTTAATTGGGGAATTTTATGAAAAAGTTTTTATCTTTTGCATTATTTTTGTTTTTAACTTCTTTTTCTTTGTTGGTGGCGATGGAGGGAGGGCAAGGAATTATGCCTAGAGAAGGAATTCCTCTTCGAGTGGTTCCCGTATCAGTATTACCAGGGCAAGTAGATGGTGGTGTTCCAGAAATGGAAGGAGTTGTTGATCCTGAAGAATCGGGGGGAACTGTTTTGACCGCGGAAAATTCGAGTGCGCCACGATTAACACATAGTGAGACTTTTCCTGAAGTCATGCGTAGAATTGGCGAAATGCAAACCGTTAAAGGATTCCGTGAGTTTTCCCGATATATGTTTGGGGCAAGAATAGAAGATTCTGGAGCCGCCCAAAATTCTTCGAGGCCTGTAACTGGAACATTAATAATTAAAACAGATTTTGATTGGGACAATTTTCCATTTGAAGCTATTTTAGGTCGAGTTAAAAGAAGAGGGGGTGGTAAATGTTTATTGTCAGCGGATTCGATTAGAAAAGTATATAGAGAAAAAGTTCCGGTTGTATTGATTCTAAGAAATAATTCCGACAGAAGGAAAGTCTTACATCCTTCAAAGTTGGTTAGTAAAGAAATAGATATGCGAGGATTCCTTAGATCTCTAGCGGATAATTTTGGGCCAATTATAGGTTGTTATCTTTTATTCTTAGTATGGCCGAATTGGTTTACGGGTATTGTTTTTTATGGATGTGCTTTACTGACTGGGGCTTTTTGCATTCTTGCGCCGATTGATATTCATATGTTTAAAGATGAAATAAGAAATAATTCACTGGTGCAAGAAGGAGTAAAGAAAACCCTTAGAGTTCATGCTAATATTTCGAACGTTGAGGAGCTAGCATTAGAATTAGGAATTCCAAACATATCGAGACTAGGCCCAGGCGAGGTTAAGTGTTTTTATAATAGATTGTTAGGAAGAAACCTTGCGAGTGAATATCAACGAAGAAAGTTTGCTGAAGAAATGCTAGCTAAAGTGATTGAAGTCAAATTTATAAGTGGCGATATGACGCGTGACGTTGAAGCTCAAACCTATTTGCGTGCAGAAGATATAGTTTAATCTATTTTATAATTTTTATTTTATGCTTATATTCAGGGAAAAGTATTACTTTTAACTTCTTCTTAGTTGGTACAAGAAATAGATTAATCGATATCGATAACTTTCTTTTCTTCCCACATTATTCTAAATCTTTTGTTTTTTGTTTAACGACTATTTTCATTTTATTTGTAAATAACTCAACAAAATTATCTACTATTGATTTTTTGTTTTAGTGAAACGTATTTTTATTGAGATATAAGCTTTCGCTCGAACCTCTCGATACAAAATTTTTTAAACCATTCTGGTTTTTAAAATTCCACTCGAGACGAGCGGATATTAAATTAGTTTTCATCACCGCTCGTTTCGCTGTGCCCGCCATAGCCATGCGACGGCTGGAGTGATTTAGAGAATTTTCGAGAAATTGTATCGAGAGGTTCGGGCGGATAAAAAAAGGAGTAAGAAATGATAAAGATAATTTTAAGCATAGTCGGGTTGTTGGTTGGTTTCTTTTTATTATGGCGCGCGAGTGATAAATCTGTTGAGTGTGCGTTGTTATTATCACATTTATATAAAGTTAAAACACTTTTTATTGGCTTTGCATTAATTGCAGTTGCAACTGGAATTCCAGAATTGTTTGTAGTGATTTCTTCTGTAATAAATAATGTTCCAATGGTTGCGGCGGGAACCATCATCGGTTCTAATTTAGGTGATATCACTTTGGTATTAGGAATTCCATTATTAATTACCGGTAAAATTCTTTTGGTGCGCAGAGAAGTTGTGTCGGCATTGGCGATGCTTGTTGTGACTGCGTTTGTAATGGGTCTCGTTTTTTTTCTTGGAACGTTACATTGGTGGGAAGGCATTATTTTAATTGCTGTTTATTTTGTTTGTATTTGGATTTTATGGAAGCGCAAAACGTTAATCGAAGCGGGTGGAAGCGCGGCAAAAATTCAAGAAAAAGAACATGAGTTAAAAACAGACAGGCGAACAAAAAAGGGAAAGTTTTGGAGCAGCAAGGTCGGGGTATGGGTGCGACTTATTTTATGGCTGCTTGTGGTATTATTTGCGTCAGAAATTTTAGTACGCGCGGCATTATATTTGGTTGCTTTTATGCCAGTTAATATCAATGTTGTTGGCGCGACAATTTTTGCAATAGGAACATCGTTGCCAGAATTGTCGTTAAGTCTTACCGCGATTAGAAAAAAAGAATATGGCCTTGCGCTTGGAAATTCATTTGGTTCTGTTTTAGAACAAGGAACATTAATTCTTGGTGTATTGACTTTGTTTTCTAAAAAACCAATAAACATTTCTGCGTTCCGAGTCATCGCGCCGTTCATGTTTTTTGCATATGGCGTTGTTGGGTTTAGCCTTGTTCTTAACAATAAATTAAACAGAAAAGAGGGCTTTCTACTTGTTGGAACATTTATTGCGTTCTTTGTTTATTACATATTAAGTAGTTTTGGAATAATTTAAAAAGGGACAGTTATGAAGGTTGTAGATCTTTGCGGGGTGTGTTCGCATCCAGATTTTAAAAAACAAATAGAAGCTGTTGTTGATGAGTTTATTATTTACGAAGACATTGTTCATGATGAACAAGAACTTTTAAAAAGAATCGACGATGCAGAAATTGTAATCAGTTTTCTTATAAATATTTCTGAAAACATAATTAAAAATGCTCCAAATTTAAAATTAATTGTTTTAGGCACGACCGGTTTTAATTGTGTCGATTTAAAAGCAGCACAAGAAAAAGGCGTACAGGTTTGTTACGCGCCGGGATATGCGACAAGTGCAGTTGCGGAGCACACTGTTGGTTTAATGTTAGGTGCCGCGCGCTTGATGTTAGATTCGTCTGATGCATTAAAAAAAAGTGAATACGATCACACAAAATATACCGGCAAACTTTTAAAAAATAAAAATCTTGGCGTCATTGGTTACGGAAGAATTGGTCAGCAAGTTGCAAGAATCGCAGAATACGGTCTTGGCATGAAAGTTATTGAATACGATGTTAATTCAACACGTCAGGATTTAGAAAAACTTTTAAAAGAAAGCGATGTAATTACCCTGCATTTGCCATTGACCAAAGAAACAGAAAACATGTTTGGTGAAAAAGAATTCGCGCTGATGAAGGATGGTATTGTTATTGTTAACACCGCGCGCGGAAAAATTATTGATGAAGAAGTTTTATTAAAAAATGTAAAATCAGGAAAAGTTTTTGCCGCGGGCTTGGATGTTTTAAAAGAAGAACCTATGCACTGCGAAAATCCTTTGGTCAGTTGCTCGCATGTTATTGTCACGCCGCATACTGCATACAACACAGAAGAATCTATGTACGAGCGGTCGAGGATTGTTACAGAGAATGTGGTGAGGTTTGTAGAAGGCAAACCACAGAACCTGGTAACTTTTTGTAAAAGTTAATTAAAGTTTTTTATATGAATATTTCTGTTGGTTTTATACGCATGCTTATTTTGTATTATTAATCCCGTTCGCCCTGAGCTTGTCGAAGGGTTTCTTCGAACGGCAAATACAATACATTATTCTGATTAACTTTCTTTTAATTACAAAACTTTCTTCTTTTTTGGAGAGGGTATCGCGACCCTCTCCAACCCTCTGCGCGCAAAGGGTAAACCCTTTTGAAACCCTGCTCCCGCCGCTCAAACAGTCGTTGATGTGTCGTTTAAGAAAACGCACAAGCAACGAAACTCGCTTTGGTCGCACTTTTGTTGCATGCCTAATAATTTTTTTTGTAACAAATTGTTTATGAGAGTGTTTTTCATCCCGAGTGTTCTTCGTAGCACGAAGTGCGAAGGATAATGTAGCGTCCCTCGATACGATTTTTAGGAAAAAATCACTCGGGATGAAAATTTGGCAGTAGTAAGCCTGTGCAAATAAGATTGAGTATTGATTTTTTAAAAAGTGTTACGACTAAAAGAACACCTAAGCGATTTCGCTGGATGTAAGTTTTCCTAAACTTACATCAGTGCATGAGCGAAAGGTGTGGGATCCAAGGGCGTAGCCCTGGTGTCTGGGGTTTTAGGGGGTGTGACAAGACACCACCTAAGAAAATTTAAAGATAACTTTGTAATTAAAATTAATTAGATATTTAAAAGAAGATAAAAAAAAAGAATTTTAAAGGGAGTCGACCGTCACCTGCTTTGCAGGCGATCCTTCGATACAATTTTTAAGAAAAAATCACTCAGGATGAACGGTCTAACAGATATCAAGAAATAAAAAACAATAAAGAATTACTAATTAAACAAATTTCTAGATTAAAGAAAAGCCGCCTCGGAATTCCGAGGCGGCGTAATTTTTAAACGTGGCCTAATTCTTTAGCTTTTTTGTCATGCATTTCGTCAGCTTTTTTTGTAAAGCTATCGGTAACTTTTTGAAGAGATACACTTAATCTTTTTGCAAAATCTTCAGAAATAACGCGTTTTTTTTCTGCGTCGCGGAGTTGGTTGTGATAATCTTTTCTGACATTTCTTATACCAATTTTGCATTCTTCAGTTTTTTTACTCAAAACTTTTACAAGTTCTTCTCTGCGGTCTGAACTCATTTGAGGAAGTTGTAAACGAATAAGCTCGCCGTCATTAATTGGTGTGATTCCAACGTCGGATGCCAAAACAGCTTTTTCTATGCTGTTGATAATTGATTTATCCCAAGGTTGAATGGTAATCAATTTTGCGTCAGGAGTAGAAAGTGTTGCGAGTTCCTTGAGTGACATCATTTGTCCATAGCATTCAACTTTTAAATCTTCAACGATGGATGTTGATGCTCTTCCCGTTCTAATGGAAACCAATTCATGTTCAAAATGTTTAATTGGACTTTCCATTTCAGCTTTTATTTCATTTTCAAAATTTCGTGAGTCCTGTTGGTTCACGAAATTAAACGGTTCATTTTTCATATTGAGTTCCTTTGTGTTTTAGACACCAGTGTTTAGACACTTTTATAAATTTTACTACCAAAATCAGTATCTTTAAGTGCTTTTTTTAGAGCGTTTTTTTCGAACAAATTAAATACTTTAATTACCAAATTGTGATTTTCTGCAAGCAACAATGATGCGGTATCCATAAATCCTAATTTTTGTTGTAGAGCTTTTGCGTATGTTATTTCTTTTATTAGTATGGCATTTTTATTTTCTTTTGGATCTGAATCATAAATTCCGTCAACCTTTGTAGCTTTCCAAATTTCATCAGCTTCAATGTATAAAGCTTTTAAAACTGCGTTTGTATCTGTTGTGACAAATGGATTTCCTGTGCCGCCAACAAAAATAACACATTGTTGTTTTTGTAATGCTTTTTCTATGATTTGCTGGTTCATTGGATACGTAACAGTATTACATTCCAGCGCACTGACAACAATAGAATCAACTTCTTCTTGATGTAATAAATCATTAAGAATTAATCCATTCATAATTGTGCCAACCATGCCAACATTGTGTGCGGTTGTTGGTTTGAGGTTTAGTTTTTCCCCGTCGGTTGCGCCGCGAAAAAATGATCCACCGCCAATAACAATACCCAGTTTGCATTTTGTGCTGAGTGTTTTGATTTGTTTTATAATGTCAGAAATAGAAACGGAGCAACCATTAGCTGCTCCGTAAGAAAATACTTCACCACTGATTTTTAAAATAATCGTTTTCACGATAACTCTCTTTTTTTATTTACCAATGCTAAAACGTTTAAATTCTTTTACTGTAATTTTTGCGCTTGTTTCTTTTGCAACGGCTGCAATATGTTTTGCGATGGTTGTTTTGTCTTCTTTAATGTACTTCTGGTTCAAGAGGCAAACTTCTTCGTAGTATTTAGCCATTTTACCAATCATGATTTTTTCTATGATGTTTTCTGGTTTTCCAGCAGCTTGCAATTGAGCAGTAAGGACGTCTTTTTCTTTTTCAATTGTTGTTGCGTCTAATTGTGAAGGATCAATGCTTAATGGATTTGAAACTGCAATTTGCATACAAATGTTTTTAGCAAGTTCCATTAATTTTGGTGTGTTTTCTGATGTTTTACCTTCAACATCTAATGCAATCATAATTCCAAGAGTTGAACCTGCGTGGATGTATGCATTAATAATTCCTGTTTCTGAAGATAATTGTGTGATGTTGCTGATAGTAATTTTTTCCGTAATTTTGGAAATCAATTCTTCAAGAAATTCGCTGACTTTTAAACCTTTGGATTCAATTTTTGCATCAAGAATTTTTTGTGTATCAGCATCTTCTGCGTGAGTCAAAACATAGTTTGCGATAGTTTTGCCAAAATCTTTCATGGCGTCAGTGTTTGCAGAAAAATCTGTTTCGCAACTAACTTCAACCATAGCGCCAGCTGTTCCCGCGTCGTTAATGGATACTTCAATTCGACCATTTTCTGTTGCATTTCCTGAACGCTTTGCAGCAACGGCAGAACCTTTTTTGCGCAACAACTCAATTGATTTTTCCATGTCGCCGTCGGCTTCGATTAATGCTCTTTTGCAGTCCATCATGCCAACTTGAGTCTTTTCACGCAGTTCTTTTACCATTTCCATTGTTACTTTTGTCATCAAAATCCTTCTAGAGTTTTAGCTTTAATTGATCTAAAATCGTGTTTTGTAAATAGTTTCCATGCTTTTATATTGCCAAAATGTACGGATTTTACAAGTTATGAAGATTTTTTTTGACAAAAAAGCCGCTAAAATTTACTATTAAATGCGTCTATAATAAGAAAAATAAGATACTTTAAAGATACTTTAATAATAACCAGGAGTTATAATGCCAGTTCCAAAACGTAAAAATTCGAAATCTCGTAGTGACAAGCGTCATGCGAATAAAGGTTTAAAAGTTAAGAATCCTGCCGTGTGCCAAACATGTAATTCACCAATCGCATCGCATAAAGCGTGTGAAGAGTGTGGTTATTACAAGGGTGTAAAGGTGTTGCGCACCAAGACAGATCGTATGCATGACCGTGGTCAAGCAAGAAAAGCACAAGAAGATGCAAAAAAAGCAACTGCGCCAAGTGTAGAAGCACCAGGGGTTGAAGAAGATAAAAAAGATTAACTTTTTTAAAAGGCAGGGAGTAGAAGATGTCATTTAAGTTGCCGCCGATTTTTTACATGGTTTTGAAAAAAGTAAAAAAACATCAAAAGTATATTTTGATTGGTACAACATCTGTTTTTGCAATTATCATTTTTTCTGTAGCACATTCTTTTTATGTGAAAAGCAGAGAAGAAAATGCGCATAAAGCGCTTGTAGATTCGCTTGCATATTTTAATGCGCCAATTGGTCAAGAAGAAGAACAAGACGCATTAGATTTTACAGATAAAAAAACTTTTTCTACACATCAAGAAAAATGGGAAAAAGTTACAGAAGTTTTTAATAAGGCATACAAGCAAAATAAAAATTCTGGCATCGCCGCGATGTTTCTTGTTTTTCAATCAGAAGGTTTGCTCAAGCAAGGTAAAATTCTAGAAGCGATTGGTGTTTTAAAAGATGCCATCAAAAAAATTAACAACGATGAGTTAGAAGAATTTTATAAAATTAAGCTTTCTTTACTTAAAATTGATAGCAAAGATAATTATTTAGAAAAAGAAGGTTTAAAAGAATTAACAGAAATGGCTGCCGATGAAAGTAGTGTTGCGCATGACAGCGCGCTTTATTATCTTGGTGACTATTATTGGGCACAAAAAAACTTTATTGAATCTAAAAATTACTGGAATCAACTTTTAATAAAATATGGTGAAGATAGTGACGTACCATCACCATGGGCAGCGCAAGCTAAAGAAAAGTTGCGGTTGATTGATAGTAAAACTAAATAAGATTTTGTTTACTTAGAAAAATGTTACGCCCACGAAAACTTCGTGGGCGTTTTTTTTAAAAAGAAGGAAATATATCATGACTAACGAAGTTAGTAATAACAAGCCCCGCGTGCGTTTTGCACCATCGCCAACAGGCCCCCTTCACATCGGTAATGTACGAGTTGCAATTTTTAATTACTTATTTGCAAAGCATCACGGCGGGACATACACCGTCAGAGTAGAAGACACAGACATTGAACGTTCAAAGCAGGAATACACAGATTCCATTTTAGATTCATTGCAATGGCTTAATTTAATGCCGGACGAAGAAGTTGTGTATCAGCGTTCTCGCGTTTCTGAACATAAAAAACTTTTAGATGAGTTACTAAAAAAAGGTTTAGTCTATCCATGTTTTTGTGAACCAAAAACAGCGGAAGAAAAAATGAGCGCGCTAGAAAAAGGCGCGGGCGAGAAATATGACGGCACGTGCCGAGATAAAAAATGGACCATACAAGATTTAAAAAAACCGCACGCGCTCCGTTTTAAAATTCCATCAGATTGTACAAATGTTAAATTCGATGATTTAATTCGCGGTGAAATTTCTATAGACACAGATCAGCTAGACGATTTTATTGTGATGCGCCGCGCTGGAAACCCTATTTATAATTTTGTTGTCGTTGCAGACGATATTGCTATGAATATCACGCATGTTATTCGCGGGGAAGATCATATTTCTAACACACCAAAACAAATTTTATTATACAAAGCGCTAGAAAAAGAAATTCCCAAGTTTGCACACCTTCCATTAATTTTAGGTCCCGCGGGAAATAAATTAAGTAAGCGCGACGCGGCTGTTGCTGTTACCGAATATAAAAAAATTGGAATTTTAGCAGATGCATTTTTAAATTATTTAGTAAGACTTGGATGGTCGCACGGCGATCAAGAAGTTTTTTCTCGCGAAGAATTAATAAAATATTTTGACCTCGATCACGTTGGTAAAAAAGGCGCGATTTTTGATATTAAAAAGCTAGAATGGCTAAATGGGACTTATATCAGAAACCTAGATCTAGAAACATACTTAATACAACTAGAAAAAATTGACGAAAATAAACATTCCAGCTTGACGGAATTATGGGACAGAGCTACTCTTGTATTACTATTTGAATTATATCGTGAACGTGCTGTAACGTTGGTTGAAATTGCGGTTAATGTCATTTCATTGGGGGCCGCTCCGGATTCGCTTGACATGTCTTTAATTAAAAAGTGGGTAAAACCACAAACCTCAGATGTTTTAAAAGAATTTTTAGAATATGTTGAGGGAAATGAAATTTCCGAAGAAAAACTTTCGCATGATGCTTTAATTAAAAAAGCAAAAGAGTTATGTGAAAAGTTTGAATTAAAGTTAGTGTCTATTGCGCAACCGTTACGATTAGCAATTACTGGTTCAACATGTAGTCCAGGTATTTTTGACTTGATTCCTCTTTTTACAAAAGAAGAAATCAACAAGAGAGTTACGAGTTTGATTAAACAACTTTAACCACCGTTCTCAACGGTCCGCTCGAAGAAACCCTTCGATACGATTTTTAAGAAAAATCACTCAGGGTGAGCGGGGTAATGTGGAACGTGGGTTGAACACTACCGTGAAAGGTTACCAATGGATAGCGGGGGGTGCTGGAATAAAAAGGGGGATGGTGAGTCGTTCGAAGAAACCTCGAGGGGTTGTTTTTCAACCGCTCATCCTGAGTGTTCTTCGAAGCGTTTAGCGGAGAAGAATGTATCGAAGGATCAGAGCGCGCCTAAAATAGGCATGCTTTTTCCTGGACAAGGTTCACAGTATCTTGGGATGGGAAAAGAGTTGCACGATCGCGAACGAATCGTTCAAGAACTTTTTGAACAAGCTTCCGCTTGTTTGGATGTAAACTTTACTCGTTTATGTTTTGCGTCATCAGAAAAAGAATTGCGTGAAGTTGCAAATATTCAAAACGCTGTTTTCTTGGTGAGCACATCAATCTACAAATTATTAAAAGAAAAATATGGTATTACGCCAGAGCTTGTCGCGGGACACAGTTTGGGTGAATACACCGCCATTCATATTGCCGGCGGTATGGCTTTTGCCGATGCGTTATATTTATTAAATAAACGTTCTGTGTTTATGGATGCTTCTGTAAAATCACAAAAGGGCGGAATGCTCGCGGCAATTAATTTTCCAATTAAAAAATTAGAAGCAATTTGCGAACAGTATGATGTTCCAGGAAGTTTGGAACACGTTGCTGAAATTGCGAATTATAATTCACCAAAACAAATTATTGTTTCTGGAACTATTCCAACATTGGAGCGCGTAAAAAAAGATATAGAAATTCTTGGTGGCCGCGCGATGTTTTTAAATTTAGCCGGATCATTCCATTCTCGATTGATGGATGAAGCGGAACGACTTTTTGCTATTTATTTATTAAAAGTTGATTTCAACGAATTAAAAATTCCACTTGTTACAAACATAGAAGCAAACGTTGTTACAAAACCTGTAGATGTAAAAGCATCGTTGGTTGGACAAACAAGCGCGCACATTTTGTGGTGGGATGCGATGCAGAAATTTAAAGACATGGATGTGATAATTGAAATTGGTCCTGGAAATAAACTTTCAAAAATGTTAAAACGTGAATGGCCAGAGAAAAAAATTGTCTCTGTCAATTCGCAGCATGACATTAATGAGTTATTAAAAATTCTAGGTAAAGAGAAGTTGATTGAAAAATAAATTAGTCACAGTTATTACGGGTGGGGTAAACGGTATCGGACGTGCGATTGTGGAAAAAACTATCGAACGCGGTGATACCGTTTTTGTTTTAGATTGTGTTGATAACCCCGTTCGCCCTGAGCCTGTCGAAGGGTTTCCACGAACGGAGTCCTTCCACTACATCCAAACCGACGTTTCCTCTGTCGACTCCATAAAAAAAGCATTCAAAGAAATTTATTCCAAAACAAATTCCATAGATCTTCTTGTAAACAACGCGGGAATTGCGCGCGACAACATCGCGTTGCGTTTAAAAGAAAGTGATTGGGATTCTGTTCTTGATGTTAATTTAAAAGGCGCGTTCTTTTGTGCGCAACAATCGCTAACAAAAATGATACGCCAAGAAAAAAGTTACATCATAAATATCAGTTCAGTTGTTGGGTTAACCGGAAACCCGGGACAAGTAAATTATGCTTCTAGCAAAGCGGGAATTATTGCGATGACAAAAACGCTCGCGCGAGAATATGCCAGTCGCAATGTTTTGGTAAACGCAATCGCGCCCGGTTTTATTGTCACGCGATTAACGGATAAACTTCCCGACGCAATAAAAGAGCAAGCAAAAAATCTTATTCCTCTAAAACGCTTTGGCACGCCAGGTGATGTTGCAGATCTTGTTTTGTTTTTAAGTTCTGGAAATGCAGATTATATTACCGGGCAAGTTATTAAAGTTGATGGCGGTATGGTTTTATAGAAACGAGGTTGCTCCGCTCACCCTGAGTGATTTTTTCTTAAAAATTGTATCGAAGGGTTTCTTCGAGCGGTTATTTTTTTTTAATTAAAGAGTTTTTTTAGGGAGGGTCTCGTAACCCTCCCTAACACCCTGTACGCACAGGGGTTGCACCCCTTGTGTATCCCCAACACCTTTCGCTCATACACTGACGTAAGTTTAGGAAAACTTACATCCAGCGAAATCGCTTAGGTGTTTCTTTCGTTGTAAGTTGGTTAACAATTTGCAATGTTTCTGCTCGTGAAAAGCTGACTAAAGAAGTATTTTCATCCCGAGTGATTTTTTCCTAAAAATAGTATCGAGGGATGCTTCGTATACGAAACTAAGATTTGAGCGTGCAACAAAAAAAGTTATAGCATACGTAGCGTCCCTCGATACATTCTTCTTTGCAAAAGAACACTCGGGATGAAAAACTGGCAGAAGAAAGCCTTTGTAAATAAAATTGAGTATTGATTTTTAAAAAAATGTTGCAACAAAAGAAACGTCTGAGCGATTTCGCTGGATGTAAGTTTTCCCAAACTTACGTCAGTGCATGAGCGAAAGGCGTTGGGGTTACCTAAGGGGTGAAGCCCCTAGGGCCCCTGGGGTGTTAGGGGAGGGTGGCAAAACCTTCCCCTAAAAAGTTCTTCTTAGAACAATAATTTTAATTTTAAAGAACCCAAAACAAAACAAAAAAACCTTATTCTTTAATTCGTTGTAAGCATTTCTTTATTTTGAAAAAAAGTTTAAACAAAGAACGAATTCTAAATAAAGGAATATTCTTGTGAAAAAAATAATAATTTTTCTTGCAGCTTCACTGATGTTTTGTGGACAAATTTTTTCCGGCGGCTTTGTTGTTCCTTATTATCGTGATGGCAGTGGAACGGTACATTTTTTGTTGGGGAAAGAACGAGTAAGTGGTCAGGGAATTGTTTGGGATTCTTTTGGTGGGCAAGAAGATGGAAGTGAAACAGATTTCCAAGCGGCCGCCCGCGAGTTTAACGAAGAGACAATGTATCTTTTTGCGAAGCTTTTTTTTAACATCGCAGGTAGACTAACCAGCGGCTTTGATATGATAAAAAGTGATATTTATGATAAAACAGAGCATGCGAGCGCACAATACAGGAGAGGGCTAAATACCGCGACTGAAGGTGCGATCAATTATAAACTAGGGAGGACTCCCCCAACTTGTTTTTTGATTGAATTAAGAAATCAAGGGACGCGTGGTAATTGGCATTCAAATGTTTATTTTTTAGAAGTACCACAGATTGCAGAAGCTAGGATGCAAGAATTTTGGAGAAGTATTACACCAGCAAAAAGAGCAAGATATAAAGTTGAAAAATCTGAATACAAATGGTTTTCGGCCAGAGCTGTTTATGATGCGGCAAAACTTGGAGGAAGTGGAAAACTTGATGGTGTTAATATTCGAGATATTCTTGTTACTGCGATTCGTCAAGATTCGATAAATTATAAACATGTTGAAGGGTTGACGGAAATAAGACAGCCAGCGAGACCTCAACCCGCAGAAGTACAACCAATACCAGCCCCTGCTACACAAGTTTTGCCAACTCCGGCGGCGCGTGTTCGTTTTACAGATTCAACAAAAGAGGACGATGGACCACCCACGCCCGCGCCGCAGCGCTCCCGCCAAGGATCAGGAGGAATTGGTTGGGCAACGGAAGGACCACAGCCGCCAGAACCAGGCGCGGGACCGATACAACTCTTTGGTCCAGGATCAGTGATGGCTGGAGGTAAGCAACAACAAATTCCAACACCTGCTCTTCAACCAGCCCAGCAACCAACTTCAGTCTTTCCAGATCCAAAAGACAAAGATGAGGCAGAACCAGATTCACCACGATTGTCTATACAAGATTCCCCCCCTGCAGAACCAGAGCCATTACCAGGACCAAGAGTTCCTGCACTCGCGCCAGTTATTTCTCCTTCCATTCCAATGCAACCGGCACCAGGTGTTACAGCATCGGCGCAACCACCTGCCGGTTCTATTACAACACCTCCACCATCTCCCGCCCAAGCACCTGCACCAACCTCACCACAACAACCAAAGCAAACAATTGCTGAATTATCAGCGCAATTCAACAGACAAATACAAGAAGCTAAAAATCTCGTTGCAAATCTTCGTGAACAGCTTGCTCGCGACAAGAAAACAATAGATGGAATTAAAAAACAAATAGATCAACTGGATGAGCCTGTAGAAACAGAACATATTCCAAGAACTGTTGTTTCAGAAGATATGACAAATCAAATTAAAGGATGGACAGAAACAGTAAAAACAACATCAAGAAAAGAAGACTTTAGAACAACAATTAAAAAAGCAAATACCAGAATCACTCGTTGGTTAACACGCCCACAATTCAGACGTCAAAAAGAGGAATTTGAAGATATTGCGGTTCAAACAGCTCTGAAAAATTTTATAATAGAAGCAGATAAAAAATTTCCGGAAGTCAAAACCGGACTTAGACTAGATAGAGAATTTAAAAAATTCCTTAAAACTGTTGCTGGTGGATATAAAACACTTTTAATTGAAGCTGATAAAATTGAAACCGATAAAGATAAAAAGAGTGTTGGAATATTTACACGGTTTGGTTTTAGTGTTGCTGAGTAAATGAGAGATTGCTTCGCAAAACAAAACAAAAAATCATTATTACTAGCCAAAAAATAAAACTGCGCTAAAATAAACTCTGTACAAATAATTATTTAAAAAAAATGTTTGGAGCAATTATGGCTTTTTCTAGGGAAGATACACAAGCGAAGATCGTAGACATCATTGTTGATAAGTTAAGCATTCCTCGCGAAACAATAAAACCTGAAGCAACGTTCAAGGATATTGGCGCGGACTCATTAGACATCGTAGAAATTATTATGAGTTTTGAGGAAATCTTTGGAATTGAAATCAAAGATGAAGATGCAGAAAAAATCACAAACATAAAAGAAGCTATCGATCTTATTCACGAAGCTCGCACAAAGTAACTGCGTTCGAAGAAACCCTTCGACAAGCTCAGGGCGAACGGAGTGAAAAGTAATGAATAACAAAAATCAAGTTGTTATCACCGGCGTTGGACTTGTAACGCCGGTTGGTAATTCTACACAAGAAACATGGAACGCAATCAAGCAAGGCCAAAGCGGCCTTTCTTTTTTAAGTGAACCTGAATTCAAAGATTGTCCTTGCAAGGTTGCCGGCAGAGTAACTGGCGAAGAAAAATTAATTGACGAAATTATTTTGCCAAAAAATAAACGCAAGACAAGTAGGTTTATTCAGCTCGCGTTAGTTGCCGCAAAAGAGGCGATGAATGACGCGGGAATTTCTAAAACATTTCCAGAAAACAGAAATAATTTTGGTGCATACATTGGCGTTGGAATTGGTGGCGCAGACAGCATCATAGATGGAACGCGTTCACTTGATGCGCGCGGGCCAAAATCTATTTCACCGTTTATGTTACCAAAAGCGATGTGCAACGAAGTTGCTGCGTGGTTAGCTATTGAATGGGGTATAAAAGGACCGACGTTTGCGTTAGTCAACGCGTGTTCTTCGAGCGCCGACTCAATTGGCATGGCGTACCGAGCAATAAAAGATGGTTACGCAGATTACATGATGACTGGTGGAACAGAAAGTGCACTTATGCCGTTGGGTTTAACATGTTTTGGAAACATGCGCGCGCTTTCTTCGTGGAAGGGTGACCCAAAAAATGCGAGCCGTCCGTTCGAAAAAAATCGTTCCGGCTTTGTTATGGCAGAGGGCGCGGGAATTTTAATTTTAGAAAGAAAAGATCTCGCGCAAAAACGTGGCGCGCATATTTATGCAGAAATTATTGGTTACGGTTCAACGTGTGACGCGTATCATATTACCGCCGTTCACCCAGAAGGTGAGGGCGCGGTGCGCGCAACAAAGAATGCGCTACAAGAAGCGAAAATAAATCCGTCAGAGGTTGGATACATTAATGCGCATGGTACCGCAACGGCAATGGGGGATGTGGTAGAAACAAAAGTTATTAAAAATGTTTTTCCGCAGAACAATGTACTTGTGAGTAGTACAAAATCGATGACCGGCCACGCGCTCGGCGCCGCCGGCGCAATAGAAATTTCTCTTAGCGCGCTCGCGCTACAAAACCAAATTGTCCCGCCGACTATTAGTCTTGACGAACCCGATCCGCAATGTGATTTAGATTATGTTGCGCACACCGCGCGCGATGTAAAAAATCTGTGCTATGCGATTTCTAACTCGTTCGGATTTGGTGGTGCTAATTCTGTGGTTGTTTTGAAAAAGTAAGTGTTTCTTTTTATGTTTTTTACAAATTGTAACAATGCCAACTTTCCTACCTGAAACCCTACCCCTGTTTTCTCCCCTTTCTCTCTCTTTTTTAAAATATTCCCCAAATTACTTTGTTTTTTTAATTAAATGTTCTATTTTGTGCTAAGTTTTTATAATGATAAATTAAGTGTGGGGGGAACCACGAAAGGCTAACGATGTTTAAAAACTATTCTAAATGTTTCTCACGAGTGTCTCTTCTAAGTCTCGTTTTTATATTTTCAGTTTTTGTTGTTCATGGTGATGAAAATGTCTTTGATTGTCAAATTTGTGGTGATGAAAATATTGATAAAGCAGATAAACAGACAATGATTGATTGCAAACAATCATTTTGCCGTAATTGTCTTTTGGATATCGTGTTTACAAACCCAGAACGTCCGGAATGTCCTTTTTGCAGAGAATCATTACAATTTGTGCTAGACAATCTGACAGAAGAAAACTATGCATTGTTAAAAGCAGAATTTGATGCGCGGCAACTAAAAAAACACCAAGATGCAGTTCGTGACGGATGGCGAGAAGAAGGGGCGCAGCCACAAATGGATGCTGATGCAGCATTGGCAGCTCGGGAGCAAGCACAATGGCAACAAGAGGAATTTACAAGTGATGTTCCGCAAGAAACTGATTATCAAATGGCTGTGCGGTTGCAGGCGGAAGAAGATCAAAGGGCCGCGGCGGAAGCGGAAGTTGCTCGCCGGCAACAAACTCAACCCGTGTATCAACCACAACCTATATACGCAGCGGCGGCTGTTGATCCAAGAACTCGCTCGTTGGAAGAGCGCAGAAGACTTGTTCCGGCGTTGGTTAAACCTTTTGTGAGGGTGGGGAAAGAAGAAGGATTCTACACGGTAAAAGCCCGTACGTATAGAGAAGAAGACCGTACCTGTATACGTAAAGTAAAAAAACTAAAGATTAATTTATCAGACCAAAAATTAACGTGCAGCAAACTAGCTTTGTATGTTCCGGGTTTATTGAAGATTCAAGAGTTGTATCCAGAGTACGTGTTGGATGTGGGTTTGGTGGACAATAGATTAGATGATCTACCGCCATCATTTTTTGGATTGGTAAATATTAGAAATTTAGCTTTGTTTAGAAATAGGTTTAAACGCTTGCCTCGAGGATTAGATAAACTTGAAAAGTTAGAGTATTTAGGTTGTTGTGAAAATATGTTCAGAATAAATTCGAAATTAATGTTGTGGACAAGAGCTTTTGATATTACTTATAGCGATGAAGAAATGCAGTTGTCTCAGACTCTCAAAGACAAAAGATCAAGTGGCCGATTAGTGATTAGTTGTTAAGTGATGGATTACAACTAATCGGTCTGGGATTCTTTTTCGGTTGATTCTTCTGGTGTTGGTCGTGAAATTTTGTATTGCTTTAGAATATCGTTGCTGGGTGTATCTTCTCCTGGAAAAATAATAACAAAGACTTCCGGTAGCTTATCTCTTATAAGTTTTAGAAATTCTCTATAATAATACATTGGTTTTAAATTAACAGGGACGCTATGTTCGGTTTTAAATCCAGTCCAAGTACCGACTTCAAGTTTTACAGGAATTCTAAATGATTCAAGTTTTGTAAATCCCTCAGTAACCAATGTGCTAATTGCTTTTTGAACGGCGGGATCTTCAAATACTTGTCGCTCAGGAGCGTCTTCATCAAGTTGTAATCGACTTTCAATTTGAGTATGTGTTTCTTGAATGGCCTTTCTAAAATCTTCTTTTCTTGATGTTGTGTTTATTGTTTGCTTTCTTGTATTAAGGAATGTAATTAAACGTCTTGCATCGTCGGTTGCAGGTAACTGCTCTGCGCCTTCGGCGGCCGGTGCTGCATCTAAAACGTCTTGCATTAATTTAATATTTGCAGCCATTGGTTCCAGGCTCTCTTTAAAATCTGCGATTAGTCCTCGCGCTTTTTCTATTAAAGTATCGGCTCGTGCTTTAAGTGCGGCAGGGGTTTGTGGCGCGCCGGGGGCTGCAGGTGCGGGAGGAGTTCCGCCACTTGCTGCGGCAGCTCTTGCTGCTAGTGCTGCAGATCTTGCGCCAGGACCGCTTGGGACTCTTGTGGATCGACGAAGATGTAAGCCATCAAGACTTTGTGTGCCACCTCCTGTTGGTGTGCCGCCAGCAGTTGCGCCGGCAGCAGGAGTTAGTGCGGGTGTTTGGGTGGCGGGATCAGGAGATGGTGTGGCGTCAGATATTGTTGTTCCTTTGCCTAGCAGCACGTCAGCGAGTTGTCTTTTTTGTTCATCACTCTGTAGATTCGGCATTAAGTTTGTTCGAAGAAATTGCACTAATTCTATCCATGTTTTATCGCTTTTTTTCGCTTTATTTATTATCTCAGAATTATTAAGATAAACGGCATATCTATCAGGTTGGGTTTGAGCATTGAAAGCCTTAATAGCCAACCAAACGGCAATGACAGAAGGCTTTTGTACCGCTAAATCATGCGCTGTAGGAGATGTATATGACCGTAGAAAGTCTTTGTATTTCTGAAAAGCTACTTTAGAAAAAGTTTTTTTTACGTTACTTTCCCAAACCTCAAACGTTGGCACAACCCCCCACAAACCCGCGAAATTAAAAGTTAGAAGAAAAAAAAGACCTATGATTTTAAATTTACTTTTCATTACCAACTCCCTTTTTATGTTTAACTTATATTTTATTTTTAATGCTTTGGTGAGTTTATTTAAATGTGGTTTTGATTCGCAAGTTAATAAGTTAATTTTTCATAAACACTTCTAATTTTTTTTATGATTTTTTAATTATTCTGTTTTTTATAAAAATTATATCTATTCAAAGTTTTCTTAGGGCTTTCTTGCCAAATCCCTAAAACCCTTGGCACATAAGAGGCTCCGCCCCTTATGTATCCCCGCTCCCGCCGCTCAAACACGCCTTGATGTGTAGTTTAGGAAAACTCACAACCAACACAACTCGCTCTGGTCGCCCTGTGATAGTAAGTTTTTTTACAAACAGCCTGTTAATTTTTTTTCACAAACAAAATAGTTGCAACTTGTTAACCAACGTTACTACTAAAGAACGTCTAAGCGATTTCGCTGGATGTAAGTTTTCCTAAACTTACGTCAGTGCATGAGCGAAAGGTGTTGGGTTCCAAGGGGTTTACCCCTGGTGTCCGGGGTGTTAGGGGATGTGACAATACATCCCCTAAAAAAACTTTATGGCTTACTTTTTCAAAAAAAGTTATTCAGAAAAGCAAATTATGTAATTAAAGAAATAAGGATCGTTCGAAGAAACCCTTCGACAAGCTCAGGGCGAACGGATTTGATATAAAGATTTAATGTGTTTTCAGTAATCATACAGAAACAACAAAAAAGTTAAAGAATCCAACAGAAATATTATTTAAAACCCCGTTCGCCCTGAGCTTGTCGAAGGGTTTCTTCGAACAGCATCAATGAAATTACATTTAATGTATTAACTTGAAAACCACAAACAACTTTACATACACTTCACACATATAAAGGAGAAACATTAATGAAAAAATTAATTTTGGCGAACGGTATATTAATAATATTTTTACTAACCATAAGTTTTACATCAACCTCTGCCCTAAACTACACAAACAAAACCTTCTTAATGCCGCGGGCAACATCATCACTACAATATTTAGAACGCGATTCTTTCCATCGTTTAACAAAAGAAGGAAGTGATTCCAAGCATGCGGTTGGCGGTGCGTTACAAATTTCGCGGTTTTATAGAACATCAGAAAACAGCACCGACCTTGGTCGTTACTTTGGTGTAAACAGAAGCAATCAAGTGACGTACGGGCTGGCAACAAACTACACAGCGGGAGGTAACATATTAAGTAGTTTGCCAACAAGCAAAGATATCGATTCGCATTTATTAATTCATCCGATAGAGTTTTTTTCGTACCCAACAAATCTCGCGGGGACGCTCACACTAAAACCAAAACATACGCAGGATGGTTTTTTAGTTTCGTATCATCATCAGTTTACAAATCTTGACGATAAACTTTTTTTTAAAATTAATTTTCCAATCGTAACCGTAAAAAATGATTTGCGAGCGACGGCAACGGAAGTAAAAGATCAAAACAATAAAGGAATTTTAGATTATTTAAGTGGCAACATAGATTATTCAACAACGACCACAAAACAATCTCCGTTAACGCATGCAAAAATAGATGGCGCGCAAAGTAAAAGCGGCGTTGCCGATGTAACATTTTCTTTAGGTTACAAGTTTATAGATAAAGTTGATTACCAGGTTCACGCAAACTTGAATGTAATTTTACCGTGCGGTAACGAACCAGAAGGTAAATATCTTTTTGAACCGGTAGTCGGTAACGGAAAACATGTTGGCGTCGGCTGCGATTTTTTAACATCATTAAATATTTTTAGAAAAGAAGAGACGTGTTGCGAACTGGTGCTCGCTGGAAATTACACACATTTATTTAGTTCGGACGAAAAACGAACGCTCGGTTTTAGAAGCAGTATTATAATGGACGAAGATCCAGTAGAACTGCTTGGTTTTTTAACAGCACTTACAGATGATGACGATGTTGCAGCATCACTTCCCGACGAACGTTGGGCAACAGTTTCTACACTCACGCCACATGCTTACGAAACTGCAATGGTCACGCAACCGTGGAACCATTATCTTCTTGGCGGGCAAGAAGGTGAAAAGGGAACATTCCCGCTCGCAAATATTTTAACGCAAAATGTTTCTGTTTCTCCTGGTAATTCGTTTTGTGGTTCTGTTAACATTGCGTATCATAATAAAAAGTTTACCGCCGATATTGGCTACTCGTGTTTTGCGCGCGACGCAGAAAAAATTTCTTTAAAAGAAACATGGACCAACGACACATACGCAATTGCAAAAGCTTCTTACGATCCGCGCGATAATTTTGAGATAATGGGTCACGGCGATACCGGTTTAAATACCGATTATGTAATGAGTAATCTTGCAATTTCGCAAGCGAATTTAAATGTCAATGCAGCCGCAACGCCTGCTATTTTCACCCAGACAATACACGCAGGCGTTGCATATATTTTAAATCATCTGGAATATCCAATTATTTTTGGTGTGGGTGCGTCTTACGAATGGACGCAAGATAATGCCGCGATAAAAGGCTACACAATTTGGGGCAAGGCGGGGGTAGCGTTTTAAACGCATTGCGTTTTAGAAATTTTACCAAGGAGAAAAAATGAAAAAAATCTTAAGCTTAATATTAATTTTATTAATAAGTTTTAGCGGGACAAAGTTGTTTTGTATGGATTTTAGCATGCAAACAGATACTTCTTCCGCAGAGCAAGAAGATTTGGAGTTGCAGCAACAGCAGGAAAGACTAGCTTTGCAACGTAAACAACTACGAAGTTCGCAATTAGGACAACCACAATCTTATCAATATCAACAACCGCAAAGAAGAGTTGCGAAACCACGACCTAGTACCATTTTAAAAGAATTGCTTGAAGATACTCAAGAAACGGCGGAACAGCAAGGAGTAACAGCTACTATTCGAACACAGCTTGAAGGAAAAATTACACTTTTAAGAAGTGATTACCAAGCAGGGCTGTGGACTGGTGAATATACAAAGGCGTTCAAGAAATACATGGTTAAAGAATATGAAAAACTTCAAGCCGAACAAGATCCAGGAAAAAAGGACGCAAATAATGCAGAATTTAAAACTTATTTAGAATTATTAATGAAAGAAACTTATCGAGGACAACCAACGCCGATTGCACAGGTTGCAGATGAAGTTCATTATTATTATTTATCAAAAGAAGAGTTGGGAAAAAGAATTAAAAAAGTGTCTGATTCTGATGGCGGTATAGCTAAAACATTTGAAGAACTAAGAAATCAAAAACATTCCCATACAAAAAGTTTGCGCGATCAAGTAGCTGCTTCTTATGGTTTGGTTCGGCAGTTGTATACTCATGCAGGAAAACTACCACAAAGAGTTCAAGCTTTATCGGCGCAAGCGCAAGCAGCTATTTCTGCGGCGCAGACATGGACTCTTGATGGTATTAACATGACTTTGCGGCAGAACGATTTTTCTGGGGTGGATGCTGATGATAAAGAAGTTGCCAGAATTAATATGCAAAATTTATATGGCCTAATAACTACTTTATATAATAACCAACCTGTATTAGAACAACTAAAACAAAGTGAACAATCACGGGACAATTTAATTACAACGGTGTATTCCGCATTAAAATTTATTCCTAACGTTGATGTCACACTATCATTTGTAGCGTTAAAAAGAAGTTTATTAGTGAGTTTATTATTCATCCAATTTAGAGATATTCTTGATGCATCTCCAGAACACAAAAATATTACATTTATCCAAGACAAGTATCTTTATTTAAAAATTTCGGACGATCTTGCGGAAGAAATAGCGGCGATGGTTGCAAGATTTAAGTTTGCTAAAATTCTTATAGCAACTATGTATAGAAAAAGAATTAGAGCATTCATTAATTTTTTAACTAATTTTCAATCTCCAATGTACGGTCAATATTTAAATAATCCTAGCGTTGTTGCAGCAATTCAAGCAGCCGTAAACGAAGCTCGAGCAAATAAAAAAGATACCGGTTATTTTGGAATGTTAGAAACAAAATTAGGTGAAATTCGTTTCTGGACGCTTACCGGCGCACAACAACCGCAACAATAAAAAAAGGAATGAGTAATGAAAAATAAATTTAAAATTTCGGGAATTCTTTTTCTTATCACTTTCAATTTCGCGGGATTATGGGGGGCAGAACTGCCACTAGGCGGCGCCGATTTAGAGTTTGCAGATCCAGATGCTGCTGCTGAAGTTGTAACAATGGATAGTATTATCGCCGGTTTTAAGGCGTTGGCTACTAGGATGAGAGGGGTGTTGAAAATGAAAACGACTGACGTTTCTCCTGCGGATGTTCCTAAGCTTTCAGAATTAGTACAGAGAAAAATTACAATTATTCAGGACCGTGCTGATCAATTATTAGAAAACACTTCTACTATTAACACATCTAGATTTATAAGAATGAATAAAGTTATTGTTGATGAATGTTTTCCTGTTCTTGACGCTACTACTATGTTGGACCCTAATATTGCATTGTATGTGTTTAAATATTTTGTTGGAGCTAATAAAAAATATTTAAAATTTATGGTTCAAAAACAAGCAAATGCTTCAATGAAGTTGCTTATAGATGCAATCGATAAATTAAAGCTTCAAAATGGTAAACACTTGTTTTCCAATGTTCCATTATACAGAGCTCCTGGTTTAAATCTTGCCACCCCTGATGAGGTAGAGAAGTGGTATAAAGAGACTAGTGATATAATAAAAGAGCCTGTATAGCTACCCATAATTACAATTTTTTTTCTTAATAAAGTTATTTTTCAATATATAACATATTTTTCTGATTAACTTTTCTTTTAATTATCAAAGTTTTTTTTGGAGAGGGTAGCGCAACCCTCGATACTATTTCTCGCTATCGCTAAAAATCACTCGGGATGAAAAACTTCAGGAGTAAGTCTTACATGAAAAATGAAACATTGTGTTTGTAAAAAAAAGCTTGCAACAAAAGAACGCCTAAGCGATTTCGCTGGATGTAAGTTTTCCCAAACTTACGTCAGTGCATGAGCGAAAGGCGTTGGGGATACATAAGGGGCGAAGCCTCTTATGTGCCAAGGGTTTTAGGGATTTGGCAAAAAATCCCTAAGAAAAGTTTTAAGAAAAAATTGTAATAAAAAGAAACAAGATAACTAAGAAATAATTCTTAAAGAAAAATAATAATTTAAGAAATTAGATAACTAAGAAACAATTCTATTATTAGGCACCAGGAACATTTGTTCCTTTAGAAACTTTACTTCTAGAAGTCCTTGGTGCTGTAACTACTGCCCCTCGTCTTTGTTGAGCTTTCCCCGCACCTGTCGTAGATTTAGTTGAAGTTCGTGATATTGGTTTAACAGCTTGCCCAGAAATAATAACCGGATCATCATTATCAGGAAGTTTGAATGTAACACCAACCTTAATTTTTTTAAGTTGAGTGTCACCTTCGGAATCAACATAGGTGACGTTAAGTTTTGCTGTTTTTCCAGCGGGAATAGTTATGGATAGTGTTTCTTTTTTGGGTTTGCCTGTTTTTTTATCTTTAACTATTTTACCTTTTACATCTAATAGTTGCAGTTCGCACGTTTGCTTTTTTCTGACTATTTTAAATGTTCCAGTGTTTTCCCTGCCAGTCCACAGTCTTCTAAATGCTTGTTGAATATCTTTGGATGTTTCAAAAACATCTTGCACGCTTACGCTTCTTTTTTCTTCTGTGTTAACTACCCCAAAAAGAGCTTTGTTAATATTTGTTACGGTAAGAGGAACGGTGGTTTTTGGCACTGTTTTTTTTGCAAAAGCATCTTTAGGTTTTGCCGCAGGTTTAACAAGTTTATGAGCCTCTGTTACAAAAGCAGCTCCTCCGGTTGTAGGTTTTTTGATTACTTTCGCGGTTGGCTTTGTGGCAGCTTTCTTAGGAGTGGTTAGTTTTTTCTTCTTTGCAGCGGCAGCGGATTTCTCTAATCTTTTTGTGGCAACAATGGCTTGCGTTGCCGCGCGAACTTTCTTTTTACCTTTTTTAGCCGCTTCGAATTTACGTCTATCCGCACTTGCTTCGCTTAACTCTCTTTGTTCCCGTTCTACTCTTGCATCATGACCCGTGGCGGTTGTTGGTTCTGTTTTTTTCTTTACTGCTGCAGTATCCGCCCGCGCGGTTTCAAGATCGGATTGAGATTTATCAAATTTTTCTTGCAATGTTTGAAGTTTTGATTGTGCAGCTTCAAGTTTGTCCGCCAACATCTTGTCCGCCCTAGCCTTGGCGACGGCGGAAGCCTTGGCGTCGTCCGCTTGTTTTTTTAATGCCGAGATTTCGGTTGTGAGTTTTGCATTTAATTCTTTTTGTTCGGAAAGTTTTGTTTTTAATCCTCCAACAAGAGCAGCATCTTTAGCAAGAGACCTTCCAAGTTTTTGTTGTTTGGTTAACGCCAGATTTTTTTGTTTTAATCTTTTTATTTGTGGGAGTAATGCTTGAACTTGCTTTTGTTGCGCGGTAGCTTGTTGCTGTATTGTTGCAAGACCAGTGGGAATTTTTTGTGATTCTGGTGCAGAAAAAAGAAAATTAGATGGTGTAAAAAAAATAAAAAGAAAAAAAGAAAAGTTTATTTTTAAAAATAATTTTGTGTGTTCATTTTTAAAAATAATCACTCTTATTTTCTCCCTTTTATGTTTTTGTTAGCGGTTTATTATTTTATGGTCTTGCTGGAATTGCGGCTGCTTTTTCTGTCTCTGCTTTTTCTGTCGCTGTTTTTGCTGCATCAGTTAGTTGGGTGGTTGTTCTCTTTGCTGTGGGCGTGCCAGCTGGTGTTCTTGTTGCTGGTTGTGCCGGCAACTTGAGTAATTGTTGTATTTCTGCAAGAGCTTTTTCTGTTGCGGTTTGTGTTTCAGTTATTTTTCCTAAAGACGCATTAGAGCTTTGAATAAATTGTTGTTGCGCTTCCTGTGATCCACCAGCTTTACTTTCAGCAGCAACAGCTCTGTTTTCAGCATCAGTTAGTTTTTGTTTTAACTTTTGTACAGCGGCTAAAATTGCGGCAACTGTTGCAGCTTGAGCCGTTCCTTTTGTTTGAACACCTTGCAAACTTGTTCCTACTGTTGTAAGAGGATTTGCTCCTGGATCTGCAGGCGAGCCGCCAGCTGCATCCATTGCCCCGCAATTCATTGCTGGAATTAAAATTAATCCTGTTGCGAGTAAAATTATTTTTTTCATACGACCTCCTTTTTTGATTTAACTAAACCCTTCTACCCCTACGCTTTTTTCTAAAAAATCTAAATTTTCTTTTTCGTGGCGCAACATTTTTTGTTAAAAGTGTTTTAGGTTTATCTGTTTGAAGAAAAGCCACGGGTTGCGCTTGTTCTATCCCTAATAAATTTGAAATTTGTTGAAGCGCATCTTCAAGCGTTTTAACTTCTTTTTCAAGATTTGTAATCGTTGCTTTTTGAGTTTTACTTGCGGTCAGTCTTTGTTTAATTACATCAAGTTGCCTAAGTGCGGCTTTTGTTCCTTCGCTAAAATCTGCTTCCGTAACTTGCGTTGCGACATCTTTTTGTTCTGGTTCTGGTGCGGGAGTTTCAAGAGTGACAGGTTTTTCGGTAGCTTCTGGTGTTACTTGAGTGGCAACTTCCTGAGTTGCAGGAGTTTCCTGTTCTTCGGCAGCTTTGATAGTATTAAAAATACAAAAGGGAAGGATGCATGAGAGAGATAAAAGTAATTTTTTTAAATTTATTTTCATTATTTTCTCGCGTGTTCAGATGAGAGAAATGCGCCTTTATCATAGAGAGCTTTCCGTGCTCGATCTAAAGTTTGCGAGGTAAACCTGTATTGTTTGTTTGCCTCTATTTTTGTTTTGAGCTTGCCATATTCTACAATAGATGTTAACCCTTCAATTTGTTTTAATACTTTTTCTAACAGGGCCACTTCCTCTTCCGCTTCTTTCCGCATTGCTGCTTCCCGTTCCGGTTTTCTTATTTTCTCTATCAGCGCAAGCAATTCACTGTTTTCGGCCGCTAGAACCTCTTTTGCTCTTTTATACGCCAGAGATGTTTCTTTAAAGATGTTGACGTCTATTTTTGCTTGTGCAAGTTCTTCTTCTGCTTTTGCGGCTTCCGCTGTCGCTTTTTCTCTTGCTGCTCCAGCTTCTTCGGCGGCCGCCGTTGCTCTTTCGGTTGTTGCTGCTGCTTCTCCTGAAGCTGCTTTTGCAGCTTTAAGTTGTGCTCTTATCGCGGCGGCTTCTTTTGCAAGTTCTGCTCGTGCCGCTTCGGCTTTAGTCGCTTTGGCTTCAGCCGCAGTTATTTTAGCTTGGCTATCGGTTTCGGCTTGACCTGCTTTTTCTGTTGCTTCTGTAATCGCGGCATTTTTTTCAGCTAATTTTGCACTAAAATCAGCTGTATTTTTTTCAATTAAATTTTTTATATCTGCAAACGTTAAAGTTTGAGCTGGTTCTGGAGTTGGTTCTGGTTGAGGTGTGGGTGTTGCTGGAGTGTCTGGTTCTTGTGTGGCTGGTTCTGTTGTGGGTTGAGCTGGCCTTGGTGAAAGCGATGGTGTTGCTGGTGGTTCTGCTTCTGGTGTTTGTTCTGCTTCTGCTGGTGGTTCTTCTGTGGGTGTTTCTGCTGCCACACCTGGCCTTGGTGAAAGCGATGGTTCTTCTGTTGCACCAAAAAGTGGTGTTGTAAGTAAAAGAAAGAAAAGAAATGTGTTTTTGGTGAATTTCATAATATCTTTCTTTATTCGTCTGGTGGTGCTGGTGGTGTTGCTTGTTGACTTGCCATTTGTTGTCTTAATTGTGCGGCTCTTTGTGCGTCAGTTTGTGTCGCTGCTGGTGGTGGTGCTGGTTGGTGGACTTGTGAACTTGAATCAGGTGAGCTTGCGCTTTTACTAAGTAAACTTCCTGCTACTTGTTGCCTTACGTCACGTGTTGCTGGTGTTGCTCTTTTTATTATGCCAGAGGCCAAGGCTGCATCTCGCTGGGCCGCTTGTTCTTGTTGTGCTCTCCGTCTGGCAGTTGCATCATCTCGTTTTTGTTGTGCCAACTCCGCAGTTCGGTTTGCTGGAGGTGGACGTCGTGCTGTAGGTGGACTAGCAGGTTCATGTTGTCCACGAATTACATCTCTTTGCAACACTACCAATCTATGTAATTCTGTGAATTGTTCTTGTAACGTTGTATTATTTTTTTGAATATCACTAACTATTCTACTAACTTTTTGTGAGGGCGCTTCTGGAAAAGCACTAACCATTCCCGGATCTGCAGCTTCAACAAAAACAAAAAACTGCGTCATAAATAAAAGAAAAAAAATAAATTTATTACTTATAAATTTCATCATGGTCCTCCTGTTGCTGCTGTTAGTATTTGTGTTTGCTGTGCTACTGCGGCAGAAATAGGAGCTAAATTAACAGGAACGATTCTTGCAGATTTGTGTGCATCAAGAGTTGTAATTTGAGCATCAAATTGTCCGACCAAGCCTGATAAACTGGTCAGTTTTGCTGATTGAGCTTGAGTACTTTGGTGTAAAGATGTATTTTGCGCAGATACTTGCTGAAACGAAATGTCGTATGTTCCTAAATGTTTTTCCAATTCACCAACTTTTGCTTCAATCTTTTGCACGAATTCTCCAATGCCAGATGTGGCTGCTGGAGAAGGGCTGACGCCCTTAGCTGATACAGATTGTGCAGCTGTAACGAATTCTGCTATTTTATTAAGATTTCCTCTAGCGCTTTCGTATTTCTGTTCATCTTTTTCAGCAGTCGTAACTCGTACATCATAAGATGCTTTTAGGCCATCAACTACTGTTTGCAGGGCGCCGATTGTTGCTTCAAAACTTGTTGAAAGGTCGGTTTGTTTTGTTTGAATTTCTGAAAAAGCTTTGACCGCTTCTTCCGTTATTTTTCTCATTCGTTCAAAACGATCGGTTACGGCTTGAGATTGACCTGTTTTTTCTGCACGTTCTTTTTCTGCAGCTTTAATAAGTAAATCCATTTGAGTATCAAAACTTTCAAGCTTTTCTACATTTGTTTGAATGATTTTATACCGTTGCATTAATTGTTGAATTGTTGCCTGTATTGGTCCAACAACTTGAAAGGTTTTATTTAGTTCAGAATCTGAATATTCCCGTGCTTTTGTAATTTGTAGAATTTGTTGATCTTTAGTTTTTATAGTGGCATCTTTTTCTGTGGCAGATTTTTCTAATTCTGCAATTTTAGTTTTGTTAGATTCCCGTTGTTCAACAATTTCAAATAGATTTGCTGTGATACTTTCTTTTTCAGCTACCAACCCTGTATTTTCTGCGGTCAATTCTTCAACTTGTTCTTCTGCAGCACTAGCTCTTTCCACTGCGTCGGCACGTCCTTTTACAAACATTGCATTTTGTGCTTGTAGTTGTGCAGCTTCTGCATCGCGTTCTGTGATGGCGGATTTTTGTGCTTCAACAGCTTGTTTTACTAAAGCGAGTTCTTGTTGAGTTGATGAAAGTGCTTGTTCGGTTGGTCGTTGTTGTAATCTTTGTATTTGTTCTTGTGCAACTTCAAGTTTTGCCTGGAGCGCAGCAGTTTCTTCTGTACTTCTTGGTTGTGATTCCAAAGCTTCAATTTTTTCTTCAGCATCTACAAGCTTTCCCTGAAGGATTGCAGCTTGTATTCTTAAAGTATCATATTCTGCAACCTGTTCTTTGGTAAACGTTTGGCCGCCCTGTTTAAGTTGTTCAGGTTGCGGGATTGGTTCTGGTGGAGTTGGTTTTACAATTTCTGGCACAGGTTGCGGGAGTGGTTCTGGTGCGACTTGTGTTGGAGCTTTTTTGGGTCCTCGCCGCCGCGCAGCAAAAAGGTTGTTAGTTGGAAGTAGGCATACGGAAGTTATTAAAAGAAAAGTAAGGAATTTGTTTTGTAAAATGTTTTTGGACGTTTTTATCATTTATCAATTTCCTTAATTTGGTTTTGTTAATGCACATGTCGCAGGTCTTTAAGAGAGTAGTCGGGGGAAGGAGTAAAGTTCAATATTTTTAGAAAATATTATTTAACTATTTTTTTTAAATAAATTTTTTGTATATAGCACACCGGCGATGCCGGTGTGTTTGGGTTAAAGTTTTTATTAAGAAAATCATTTATTAGTTATCTAGTTAAATTTTATTACAAAATTATCTTAAAATATTTTTAGGGGGTGTCTTGTCACACCCCCTAACACCCCGGACCCATAAGGAGACCTTATGTATCCCACGACTTCGCCTCAGACATGTGTTGGCGTAAGTTCGGGAAAACTGACATCAAACACAACTCGGCTCTGGTCGCCCTGCCATAGAAAATTTACTTACAAATAAATGTGTTTGTGTTTGTAAAAAAACTTACTACAAAAGAAACGTCGAAGCGATTTCGCTTTATGTGAGTTTTCTTAAACTTACATAAAGTGTCATGAGCGAAGGCGTGGGGATTCATAAGGGGTGAAACCCCTATGTGCCTGGGTTTTAGGGCCTTCTTGCCAAGAAGGCCCTAAGGCGAAATTTTGTAATTAAAAGAAAGTTAATCAGAAAAATAAGGTATGTAATTAAAAAAAATTAAAGAAAATTTTGTGTGTAGCACGCCGGCATCGCCGGCGTGAGCAGTTTAATCAAGAAACTTCATTATATTTTCAATATTTTGCCAACTAACTAAATTTTTATATCCACTGATTCTTTTTTCTTCCCCAGTGTAAACAACATACGATTTATTTTTGGTATTTTGTGGCAGGTTGTTCCAAAAAGATAGTCCGGAAAAGAAACGTGTGTTTGGGGTTTGGCTGGCTTTTATTTCAACAGCGATCTTTTTTGACCCATAGGTCATGATGCAATCAACTTCGTGGTCGCTTCGGTCGCGCCAAAAGTAAACGGTTGGATCTTCTCCGCGGTTATAAAAGTTTTTAATAATTTCTGCGATAACAAACGATTCAAAAAGATTTCCTTTTTTTGAATGCGTGAATAGTTCATCTTCTTTAAGTTTTAATAAATAACAAAGAAGTCCGGAGTCATAAAAATATATTTTGGGACTTTTGACCAAACGTTTACCAAATGTTTTTTCGTATGGTTGTAATTGAAAAATGATATAACTTGCTTCTAAAATTGAAAGCCATCTTTTTACTGTCTGATCGCTGATGCGACATTCGCGACCTAGTTCAGAAAAGTTTACAAGTTGGCCGACGCGTTCTGCGCAAAGACCAAGAAATGTTTGAAACGTTTTTAAATCACCGACGTGCGTAAGTTCGCGAACGTCGCGTTCAATATACGTTTTTACATATTGGCTATACAAACGTTTGTGTGGTGTTTTATTTGAGAATGTGGCGGGATAAAAACCTTTGAATAAAGCATGTTCAAATTTTTTATATAGAAGCTTTTCAGTTTTTAATTCGTTAATGGATAACGGAAGAAGGGTGTGAATGGAAATTCTTCCCGCCAAAGATTGCGAGATTGCTTGGTTCATTAAAAAATTTTGCGAACCTGTAAGAATAAAATATGCATTCTTTTTTTCTTCATCGACGATTGTTTGAATGTAAGAAAGAAGTTCTGGGACGTATTGAAATTCATCAATAATAATTCCATGTTTATTTCTGTGAAGTTCCAAAAAAGTTCTTGGATCTTTTTTAGCGGCGGTTCTAATATCAGGGGCTTCAAGAGATACATAAAAATGATTAGGAAACATTTTTTTTGCGAGTGTTGTTTTTCCGGATTGTCGAGGACCAAGAATTCCTACTACTGGGAAAAAACGTGAGCCTTCTTTGATATCTTTTTCCAAAATTCGTTTTATATACATTTTATCCTCTTTGTTTTTAGACATTTTTAATCCCGGCATTCTCGATATTTAGGGTGTGCGAATTCGACATTTGAACCCTGCAAATTCGACATTTAGAATAGGGAAGTTAATGGGAAAAGTCCAGCAGTGGAGGATTTTGTTCAATAATTGATAAAAAATAATCGCTTTAAATAACAGGCGCTCATCTAAATCATATTTCATCCCGAGTGCCCGACGTAAGGAGGGTGTATCGAGGGACGTTTGTTTTGCGAAATGAAAATTTGTAGGTTTTAAGGAATGGAACAAAATTCATAGTACAACAAAAAAGTTATAGCGAATTCAGCGTCCCTCGATACTATTTTTAAGAAAAAATCACGGCGGGATGAAAAGTCATACATTAAAAGAAAAGTGTAATTATTTGGCGAAGTAGAAATGAAAACTCCCCGCGAGTGCGGGGAGTTAGTCTTCTAAAAAAAGCAAAGAGGAGTGTTGCCACTCCTCTTTGCTCGGCTGCGTTGCTTATTATTAAAAGGATATACCAAGTTTTGCCCATAAGGCCCATACTTCAAGAACTGAATTGTCTGATGCAAATTCATATGATCCGCCGATGCCGATCAAGAGAGGATATTTCCAGTTGTTTGCTGCCCAGCCAATGCCAGCTAATAATTTATGTGTAAGTTGTGCAGGTGTTTCTGCTGATGCGGTAAGTAAATCTGCTTGTTCAATTGTTATGTTTGATAAATCATAACCTGCGCCATATGTTGTTGCGCTTGCGCCTCTGTAAATTGTTTCAAGTACTGAGGTTGTGCCATCAAGAAATGCGTTAGTTGTATTCCAGTTTGTATGTGCGATTCCGTATGAGTTTGTTGACCATGTGTTTTTAAGGTCTACATCTTCATTAGCTTTTGCGTAAAGTTCATAACCCATGTCAAAAGTCCAATTTCCCCAGTTGAAGGAAATCATTAATAATCCGTCAAACTGACTGCCAGGTGTGACATCTAAGTCTTGTGTTAAGAAGTTTGCAAGAGGAGTTGCTGATGTGTCGCCACGTGAACCGCCGAGCATGTATGGTCCCCACATTGCATGTGCACCGGAGTCTGTTCCAAAGTCTGTTGTTGTTGCATAGTTGAAATCAAGTGTGCGTTTTTCTGTGCTTTCAAATAAGTAGCGGTAGTTCATTGCTAAAGATACATCAAATGATTTGTTTCCGCTTTTCCAGAATTCAAATGCTGAATCAAAGCCTAAACCTAATGCAAAGTGACCGCCGTTACCAACGACTGGTTCCCAACGATAAATACCTTCTGGTGTGTTTCCGGTAGGAATTGTAAAGATTACATTAAGTCCAATGTGTTTATCTTCTTTATAAAGTAAGTTGTAACCCAAAACAAAATTGATGTCAGCGATTCCTGTTTCGTCTTGTCCATTGTGAATTTTGTAATGTGATAATGCAACTTGTGCTGCTGTTGTTGCTGCGTTTGTAATATTACCTGTTAAGTAATCTGCAACTGAGTAAGCTGTTGTGTTGTATGTATCTTCTCTTGCGCTTACTGAGAATTGTGTTACTGCGCCAGTTGAACCACTTGTTGAAGAATAACCAAGACTGTGTTGAACGTGAACGATAGGCATATTAATTTCTAAATATAAACCATTAATAAGTTTATCTAAATTTTGATGCCAATCTAAACGTAGTCCATAACTTTCTTGAGTTGGACGGAATTGAATTTGATCAGAAAGTCTACTTGCTGGAGCAGTTGTACCTTCTAATAACATTCTTGTTCCGGAAATGTGTGCTGATGCGATTGAGTTGTCGACGTAAATGTAATCATCTGTTCTGTTGCTTGCGTTTCTGTTTTTAATACCGAAGTATTTTCCGAGGTCTTCGTCATTTACTGATGCTTGATAAAATGGAACGGCTTGAATTGATGCGCCGAATTTTTCTGAGTCAATGTCTCTCATTTGTTTATGGAACGTTGTGTATTCCATTGCCAAGTTTGCGTTATGATCGCGAGGCATTAAGAATGTTTTGCTTGTGTGTGTTGTAGCGGCGACGCTGCTTACTGCGAATAGGCTTAGAACAAGCCCTAAGAGTTTTTTCATAAACTCACTCCTTTTCTCCGAGAATTTTTCCTTTTTTCCTTTTTTGCTCATTCTTAGTTGATTTAAAATAAGTTGGGCTACTTATTTTTTCACGAGAATGATCTCCTGTAAGGCCAATATATATCGATGCAAAAAAGAGTGCAACCTTTTTTTTAAAAGTTTTATCCGTGATATCCTTCTGTGGATGTTGTGATTGTTTTGTTCTGTGTGGTTTTCATCCCGAGTGTTCTTCGTAGCTTGAAAAGCGAAGAAGAATGTATCGAGGGACGTTTCGCTCACGAAATTAAAATTTGTAAGTTATTAATAATTTTTTTCAAATACAACAAAATAAGTTGTAGAAAACGTAGCGTCCCTCGATACTATTTTTCGCTGTCGCTCAAAATCACTAGGGATGAAAACTTTAAGATTAGTGAATCACTTTTGATTATGTGAGAAGTTGCGGCGAACGGTCCTTGAAGAAAAAGTTAAAGTAAAAAGTTAATTAAAAAAGAGAGGCGCACTTTTGTGCGCCTCTCTTTTTTAGTATGAAACTATTTCTAGAAATCAATACCAAGTTTAAACCACAATGCCCAAAGTTCGAGCGCGCTATTCTCTGATGTGAATTCGTACGAACCACCAAGTCCGAGCATAAGTGGATATTTCCATTTATTAAATGCATATCCAACTGAGCCAAATATTTTTTGTGTGAGTTGCGATGGTGTTGCGGCGTCGCCGTGTAATAAATGTGCTTGTTCAATTGTAACTTGTGTTAAATCGTAACCAGAAGAATATGTTGTTGCGGAATAGCCTCTGTAAATTGTTTCGTTAGTTGCGGTTGAGCCATCCATAAATGCATCATTTGTATCCCAGTACCAACTTGCAATTCCGTATGTTCCGGTTGACCATGTGTGTTTGAGTTCAAGGCTTTCTTCTTCTTTTGCATATAATTCGTAACCAAGATCGAAAGTCCAATTTCCACAGTTAAAGGAAAGCATTAACATCGCGTCAAGCTGACTGCCTGGAGTAATTTCTAAATCTTGTGTTAAAAAGTTTGCAAGTGGTGTTGCGGTTGTGTCGCCGCGTGAACCACCAAGAACATATGGTCCCCAGAAGACGCGTGTGTTTTGGTTTGTGAAATCTGTGGTGTTTGAATATTTAAAGTCGACGGTTCGTTTTTCTGTGCTTTCAAATAAATATTTGTAGTTCATGGCGATAGAAAGATCTAAAGATTTATTATTGCTTTTCCAAATTTCAAAAGCAGAATCAAAGCCAAGACCGAATGCAAAGTGGCCGCCGTTACCAACAACTGGTTCCCAACGATATTCGCCGTCAGGAGTGTTTCCTGTTGGAATTGTAAAGATTACATTAATGCCAATATGGTTATCTTCTTGGTATAAAAAGTTGTAACCCAAAACAAGATTAAGGTCTGCGATTCCTGTTTGGCTTTGTCCGTTGTGAATTTTATAATGTGTGAGTGCTGCTTGATGATGACTTGTTGTTGCGGTGGAATCGTTTACAACATTTCCTGTTAAATAATCTTCTAAACTTATTGCGGTTCCATTAAATGTTATTGGCGTGCTAGCAGAAACTAAATTTTGTGTTGTACTGTAAACATTGGTGTAACCCATGCTATGTTTTACATGAACGACAGGCATGTTGACTTCAAAATATAAACCGTTAATAAGTTTGTCTAATTTTTGGTGCCAGTCTAAACGAAGTCCGTAACTATTTTGGTATGGTTGGAAAATAATTTTTTGAATAAATGTATTTGATGCTGCAACAACCGCGTCTGTTTCTGTATTGCAATCCATTAAAATATCATGCGTGTAAAGATGTCTGTCTGATGCTGAATTAGAAACATAAATGTAATCGTCTAATCTTCCATTTGAACGTCTGTTTGTTACACCAAAATATTTTCCAAGATCACCATCGCTTGCTGATGATTGATAAAATGGAACGGCTTGAATTAATGTTTTGAATTGGTCTTCGTCAATTTTTCTTATTTGTTTGTGCCATGTTGTCATTTCCATTGCTAAGTTTGCATTGTGATCGCGCGGCATTAAAAATGTTTTATTTGTGTGTGTAGTTGCAGAAGCACTTGCAACTATTGTGAGTGATAATAAAATACCCGTTATTTTTTTCATACATTCTCCTTTTCGTTACCGATGTTTTTACGACTTGAGTTATCGTAGTTCTGATGTGAATTAAAATTCAAGATTTTTTGTATTTGTTGTGGTGCTCGAACCTCTCGATACAAAATTTTCTAAACCATTCAGGTTTTTAAAATTTCACTCGAGACGAGCGGGCAATGGAATTTTAAAATTTTAGTATATGAGATTATTGTTAACAGATTATTAATCCCGCTCGTCTCGAGTGATTTTTTCTTAAAAATAGTATCGAGAGGTTCGAGCATCCACAAATAATCTCAAAAAAAAGAGGCGTGCAAAATTGCACGCCTCAAAATCTTCAAAAAGTAGGATTAAAAACTAATTCCTAACTTAAGCCACAATGCCCACAGCGCGAGCGCGGCGTTATTTGAAGTTAATTCTATTGAAGCGCCAACGCCTAGCATCCATGGATATTTATTTGCGTTTTCTGCGTATCCAAAACCTGCAAAGAATTTGTGTGTAACTTGTACAGGTGTTTCTGCATCGTCAAATAATAAATGCGTAGAATCGATTGTGTATTGAGTTAAAACGTCTGTTCCGTTCCAATAAAGACTGGAATTGTAACCACGGTAAATTGTTTCATAACCGCCGCCACCTTCAATTGTTGTTCCAGATATAAACGCTTTTGTGGTATTCCATCCGATGTAAGCATTTCCGTATCTATTGTCAGACCATGTGTGTTTTAATGAAACTTTTTCATTTGCTTTTGCAAATAATTCGTAACCTAAATCAATTGTCCAATTTCCAACATTAACTGCAAAATCAAACATCATGTCAAATTCACCCCGAGGAGTAACATTAAGATCTTTAGTTAAAAAGTTTGCGAGAGGTTCTGCGTGAGTATCACCATATGCTCCGCCAATTTTATATGGTCCCCATGTTGAACGTTCATTTGGATGTGTATATGCACCAGTATTTGCATATTTAAAATCGAGGGTTCGTTTTTCTGTTCCTTTAAATAAATATTTGTAGTTTGTGACAATGGAAAATTCTACCGATTTATTATTGTCGTTCCATAATTCAAATGCGGTATCAACTCCAATGCCCCAACCAAAGTGACCACCGTTACCAACAACTGGTTCAAAACGATATTTACCATCAGGTGCGTTTCCTGTCGGAATTAAAAATGCAGTATTAACATTAAAGTGTTTGCTTTCTTTATAAACAAAATTGTATCCAAGCACGATGTTTATATCTGCAACGCCAAATTTTGTTTTTCCATTATGAATTCTGTAATAATTTAATGGGTATTGTCTGGCTTGAGTCGCGAGGTTTTCTACGTTTCCTGTAAAATAATCTTCCATTGTTTTTGATGCACCTGTGCATTGCGCGGCATTTAATTCTGGATATCCGGCACCTGCATTTGTAATATTTGAATCTGTTGGTAAATTTTGCGTTCCAAGCCACGTGTATGTATAACCCATACTATGTTTTACAGAAACAATTGGCATATTAATTTTTATAAATAAACCATTAACAAATTTGTCTAATTTTTGATGGTAATCTAATCGAACACCACAACTTTCTTGGTACGGCCGAAATGTTATTTTTCCAAGAACGGGATAATCATTTGGATAATAATGGATAATGTCGCCAACCGTAAGATGCGATGTTTCAACATCACTTACTTCTATGTAATCATCAATTCGATCACTGTATGTTCTGTTTGAGATACTAAAATATTGTCCAAGATCTTTTTTGTTATTTGATTTTTGATAAAACGGAACGGCCTGAATTGTTCCGTTGAACATGTCGTCATCTTTTCTTTTTATTTGATCATGCCATGTTGTGTATTCCATTGCCAAGTTTGGATTATGACTTCTTGGCATTAAGAAAGTTTTGTTTGTGTGTGTTGTTGCGTTTACGTTTAAGAAAATTGTTGTAGAAATTAATGCCCCCAAAATTTTTATTCTCGCTCGTCCTGAGTGATTTTTTCTTAAAAATTGTATCGAAGGATTCGAGCGTTTCGTTTCTACTTTTTTCATTCCTTATCTCCCTTTATATTTACCGTTTTTTTGATGTGTATCATCGTAGCGGGGGAGAATTAATAAGTTCAAGATTTTTTGTTTATTTATAAGGACGCTCGAATCTCTCGATACAAAATTTTTTAAACCATTCTGGTTTTTAAAATTCCACTCGAGACGAGCGGGTTATAAAGAATATATACCTGTTATAAATTAAGTAATAACGTCCGCTCGTCTCGAGTGATTTTTTCTTAAAAATTGTATCGAGAGATTCGAGCATCATAAACACACACCCCAAAAAAAAAGAGGCGCGCAATTTTGCGCGCCTCACAAATCGTAGAAGTTTTATTATTAGAAAGCAACTCCAGCTTTAAGCCAAAGTGACCAACCTTCTAATCCAGCATTGCCAGAAATGAGTTCATACGAACCGCCGAGACCGAGTAACAATGGATAATTCCATTGCGCGAATCGGTAGCCAACACCGCCGTAAATTTTGTGTGTAATTTGTTGTGGCGTTTCTGCGTCAGCAGTTAAGAAATGTTCTGCATCAATTGTATATTCATTTAAGCTTCCAAGATCATCCCATGCTACATGTGAGTAACCGCCTCTGAATATGGTATCGTATTCACCCAATGTACCACCTGTAGCATTTCCAGTGATAAAGGCGCGTGTTGTGTTCCAAGATTGCGCTGCAATACCGTAGGTGTCATCTGACCATGTACCCTTGAGCGATACTTTTTCTTCTTCTTGTGCATATAATTCATAACCAAGATCGATAGTCCAATTTCCCCAGTTGAATGCAAGATTAACGATACCGTTAACTTGATTTCCAGGAGTTACATTTACATCTTGAGTTACAAAGTTTGCAAGTGGAGCGGCTTCTGTGTCTCCACGACCTGCACCAAGAACATATGGTCCCCAGATAACGCGTTGTCCATAATATGTGTAGTCAGTTGTATCTGAATATTTAAAGTTTAATGTACGTTTTTCTGTACCTTTAAATAAATATTTATAGTTTAAAACGATAGAAAGATCTAAAGACTTATCGTTTTCGCGCCATAATTCAAATGCTGTGTCAATTCCTGCGCCAAGTGCCCAGTGATTACCATTACCAACAACTGGTTCAAAACGGTAAACGCCGTCAGGAGTGTTTCCGGTAGGAATTAAAAGTGATAAATTAACGTTTGCGTGTTTATCTGCTTCATATAAGAAATTGTATCCGAGCATTACATTAATGTCGGCAATTCCTGTTTCACTTTGTCCATTGTGAATTTTATAATGTGTAAGTGCAACTTGCTTTGCTTCGGAGTATGTGTTTACAAGGTCGCCTGTTAAGTAATCTTCGAGATTTTTTTCTGCGCCTGTTGTTGAATCTGGATCTATGTACAGAGAACCACCTGTGATAATGCCACAATCACCAGTTCTAGTTACAACTGAACCACTTGCTACTATTTTTTGTGTTGATACTTCGCCAATATTATGGTAGTTCATACTTGTTTTTACATGAACAATAGGGGCATCGATTTTTAAGAACAAACCGTCAAGAAGCATGTCTAATTTTTGATGGTAATCTAAACGAATACCAAAACTTGTTCGATTTGGGCGGAAACGAATTTTTTGAATTAAGTTTCCGTAATCCACAGCGCCAATAAGATTGGTGACATCACTATCATATAATCTCAAATCATAAGGTGCGAAGTGAATTATATCATTGGTATACAATTGTGTTGCATCATGATCGTCGACCATAATGTAATCATCAATTTGATGATTTTTTTGTTTGTTTATCATACCAAAATATTTACCAAGATCTGCTTTGTTGTCTGATTCGTCATAGAATAAAGAGGCTTGAAGTGAGCCTCCGAATTTTTCTTCATCGTGAAGTCGGATTTGTTTGTGCCATGATGTATATTCCATTGCTAAATTTGGATTATGGCTTCTCGGCATCATGAATGTTTTATCTGTGAATGTTTTGGCCGAGACCGAACCTGCAAAAAGTGCAGTTGCCAAAATACCATGAAGGATTTTCTTCATGCGTTCCCTTCTCCTTTTTTGATAATACTAAGAACAACGATTACTACTCCTTTTGGGACAATCTCAGGCGTGTTTTTTGTTTTAACCAGGTGAAGAGCGGGCTACTCTCTTGTATTTTTAAACACTGTCATAATTACAGTGAGTAATACATATGGCCCAGGTTAACTGAGCCCGTGCGGTATTTCAAGTGTTTTTTATAAAATTGTTAATAAACTAATGTTGGGTAACCGTTTTTTTGCAATGCTTCGACAAAACTTCCAAGTGCATCTTTTCTATCAGTTTGGCCATAAACTTTTTCTTTTGCAGTGCTTACAAATTGTTGCAACTTTTCGGAAACTTCTGCGTCGTTAGAAAATTTCTTAATAAGTTTCTTATTGCTTAATAAAACATGTGTTTTAAGATTATTTATAAATGTTACAAATTTATCAGTTATTCCAGGAATGGTTACTATTCTTCCAGGAATGTTTCCTATTTGTTGTTCTAAAATCATATAAACAACTGTTGCGCCAAGTTCTTTAGTGTATGGTTTTGATGCCAAAGCAATTGCTAAATCAGTTAATGTTTTTTGGCCGCTACCAGCTTTTTTTCTGAAGACTTTATTTTTATTAGGTGTGATTGTATCTCCTGCTCCTTCACTGATTGCTATTGCTACAAATTGTCTTATTTGGTTTTTTTGTGTGTTGAATTTCGATTCGCTTGTAATTTTTGCAAGTGTTTCTGTAACAAACGGATGTAACGCTTTTCTATATTTAGGATCGTCATCAGCTTTATTTAAAGTTTCTATTTTTTTTAGAACTTCTGCGCCAGGTGATGTAGCCTCCAGTTTATTTTGAAATTTGGGATTGAGCGTTGCTAACAAATTTTCAATTGCTGTTTTGTTTGTTTTCCTTGTGCTTTTAAGTACGGCTTTTTGCCCTTTTATGTTTGCGTAGTCAATAAAATCTTGAACATCGGGGGCAAGTTCTGTGTAATAACCGGGGATTGTTTTAAGAATTGGCGCCATTCTTTTTATGAATTTTTTAAAAGATTTTGTTGAACCTTTTCCTGGAATTTTAGCTCTTTGTTCTTCTAATATTTCTGTATAAATATCGGTTACATATTTTTTTGCAGCAACTTCGCCGATGGCAGATTTTTTGGCGTAAAGTTTTATTGCAAGATCGGTTAATGTTTTTTGGTCTGTTTTTGCTGTTTTTACAATAATTCTATTTGCGTCATTTCCAATTCCTTCGTCGAGAGTGCCTGCATCAACTGCTACGTTTACAAAATCATCTAGTTGTGTTTTTACTCCGCTAAAGTTACTTGATGTGATTTTGTCTATTTGGGTCATAGCTCTTTTTACAATTTTTCGATACGTTGGGTCGAGTTCTACTGTCATTAATTTGTCTGTTTCTGCTTTCAATGCACCGTTAATTGTTGATGCTGCGACTGCTGGAGCTGCGGTTGGAGCTGCGGTTGGAGCTGGAGGCTTTGGTTTGATTTTAATGATTTTTCCTCTTCTTGCTTCAACAACGTTTAATTGGCCAAATAAAATTACCCCAATCAAAAAAATCTTAAAAAGACGTTTCATGAAATCTCCTTTATAAAAAACGTTTGTTTGTAACACGCATGTTTGATGCTACTGAACGAAAAGAATGATATCAAGTATTTAGCCAAAGAAAAGGTCGATCGATCGACCTTTTCTTTGGTGGATAATTTTATAGTTAAATGTGACTTAGACTTGAAAAGCCTAAAGATTTTAAAGTTCTAGTAACATTTTGTAGCGTGGTTTCTCTTTTGGAAGTTCTTTTCATTGCTGCTGCGCGTAAAAATGTGTCAACAGTTGATCTTAGAGAAGTTTTTAGGTTGTGAGGAATTCTTTGAATTACGTGTGTGGATAAACGTTCGAGTTTACTGTTATATGTGCTAGCGCTTCCACCTGTGCCTGGAAGTTCTTGCGCTTGTGCTTCTAAAATTTTCGTGAAAATTGTTGTTGTGTGTTGGCTGCCAACAATATATTGTTGGCGATAAATTTCCACAGCGAAATCAACTAGAGAATATTTTTCTGGTTTCGATTCTACCAAGAAAACTCTATTCCTATCTCCTGAAATAGAAACACTTGCTCCTTTTTCAATTGCCGTGTCTCTAAAAGAAATAAAGCTTGCGCTTATTTGATTATACGCATTTCCTTTTGTTAAAGGATTAACTACGGTTGTGACAAAAGTATATAAATGTTCGCGGAATTTTGGATCACTAAGTCCATATTTGTTTAATTTATTTATCAAGTCCGCAACTGCTGCACCAGGTGATTCAAATTTAAGTTGATTACCAAAGGGTGGATTAATTGCCGTAACAAAATCTTGGAGATCTGTGTTTTCACCTGAACTTGTTCCTGCTTTTACTTTTGCAGCATCAATAAAACTTTGTACATAAGATCTAAGATCAGAATGATACGCAGGAATTCTTTCTATTACTTGAGTTCGGATATTGGTTAAATATGTTCCAAAAAAAGTTGATGGAATTTTTGCTTGTTGTGCTGTAAGTATTCCCCCAAAAACTTCTTTTACGTATCGTTTTGCTTCTGTTGGATTAAAAGAAATTTTTGTATAAAGGGTTCTGCCAAGTTCAACAAGTGAAACTTCGTCAGTGACTGGAGATTTATCATAAATTTGATTTTGTTCTTTATTTCCCATCCCTGTGATTTCATCATCAGCACCAACGCTTACTGCTTCTTTTACAAATTTTCCTAGAGGGGAATCTACTGAAACAGAGGTGTCGTGGCGTATTGCATCAACTGCGCGTTTTAATTTTTCGCGATATGTGTTATCTGTTCCGCGTCCAAGGTTGTGTGTGCTAAAAGCTGGAGCAGCTATTGTACTAGTTCTTGCTGCTGCTCTTTGTTGTCTTGCGCTTCTTTGTTTTCCTGCTTCAACTATATTTAATTGCATGCAAAAAAACACTCCAATTAAAAACAATTTAAAAACACTTTTCATACATTCTCCTTTTATAAAAAAGATAAATAAGATTCCTAGCTAATTTTAAATGCTACTTAACGAAATAATTGTTTTCAAGTGTTTTACGCAAAAAGGCGCGGCCACAAGCCGCGCCTTTTTGCTTTTTTATTTTTATCTTGTGATTTAGTGATCTTTAAGTGTTAATGTTCCAAAGCCTGTAAGTTTGCTAACGACGGTTCTAAGTGTTCGGCCAGGGTATTTTTCTTCTTTTCTTCTTGTGGTTGTTCCTTTATTATCTGCTGATGTTATAAAACTTTGTACTGCTGGTATAAGATCAGTTCTAATATTTGCAGGAATTTGTGAGAGAACTTTATCATAAATAATATTAATAAAATCAATGTATTTCTCAGCTTTAACAAACGCATTTTTCCCTGGAATTTTTTCTGCTTGTTCTTCTAATATTTTAGTAAATATATCTTTTGCCGCATTCCCAATAATGGCTTTTTTGCCAGCAAGTAAAATTGCAAGAGCAACAAGTGATTTTTTATCATCATCACGCTTTAAAGGAATTACAAAAATTCTGTTTTTGTCGTCTTCTACGTCGTAGTCGGCGCCTCTTTTTATTGCTTTTTCGACAAAAGCATCAAAATTAGTTTTTACGGCGCTAAAGTTTTCAGCGGTTATACGGTCTATACCAAAAGTGATTTCTTCGTCATCTTTACCTTCGTTTTTTGTTTCGCCATACATCGCTCGTTTTAATGATTTTTTGTATCCGCTGTCGGTTAATGCTCCATATGTGTCTTTTAACTTTCCTATTTCTGCTTCTAGTGTTGTGTTAATTATTTCTGTTGTTGATGGTGCGGCGGGAGTAGTTGCGGCAGCAACAGCTGTTGGTTTTTTTTTGATTGTGACAATTCTTCCTCTTCGGGCTTCAACAACATTTAATTGTCCTAGCAAAATTACTCCAACTAAAAATATTTTAAAAACATGTTTCATGAAATCTCCTTTGTAAAAATGAAACAATTTATAAAACGCACAAAAAACTAACGAAAATTTTTCCTCCTATTATTTTATCTTTTTTTATTTATAAAAAAAATCAAAGATAGTTGGATGATACCATTTTTAAAAAATTGTTATCAATAGAATGAGGCTGTTACAAAAAAAATACCCGGACAAGCGTCCGGGTATTTTTTTAAGTTTGGTAGCTTTTTTAGAAAGCAACACCAATTTTTGACCAAACTTTATAATATTCGCCAGCGGTGGTTTTCTTTGTTGAAATTTCGTATGATGCACCCCAGCCGAGCATAATTGGATATTCCCAATGTGTGAAAATATAACCAAGTGATGCAAAGAAAGTGTGACTGCAGTATGAAGGTGTTTCTGCGGCGGTTGTGTCGAGGTCACCTTTGTTAATGATCATGTTGTAGTCAGAGCCCCAAGCTAAAGAAGTTATAACAAATGGATGTCCTGTCCATGCTTCTCCATCGCTATAAGGAACTATGAATGCAGGATCTGCAATTCCGTATGTATCGTCTGTCCATGTTTGTACATTTATAGTTTCGTCATCTCTCCAGAAGAAGTTGTAACCGAAATCAAATGTGAATTTTTTTCTGGTGTATTCGATTGATGCGATGGCGTCAAATTTTCCGCCCATTTCTACATCAACATCTCTGGTTAAAATATTTGCTGCTGGTTGTAGGCCACCTTTAGTTGCTTCACCAATAAGGTAGTAATGTCCAAGAACTTTTCCTGTTAAGTAATCTGTAGTTAATGCTGCGCCATCTAGATTTAAACCTAAAGTTCTTTTTTCTGTGCCTTCAAATAAATATGTGAATTGGCCAGAATAATTGAACATTAATTTTTGGAATTCTGCATCCCATAATCTTACACTGCCGTCAAAACCTCCAATTGCTCCCCATTTGCTATAACCGAGGCGTGGTTCCCAAAGATACTCACCGGTAGGTTTTTTAGATGTTGGAAATACTACACCAGTGTTTACACCCAAGTGACTATTTTTGTTTTCCCAAAGTCTGTAGCCTATGAAAAGTTCGATATCACCAACACCAATTTCATGTTGGCGGCCATCAATTTTAGCCATTGCAAGTGGCATTTGTCTGTCTGTTTGACTATACCTATTTAATTCTTTTCCGCTCAAAACATCATCGATAGAAATCCATTCTTGATCTGCATATCCACCAAGGCTAGATGATGAACTCATATTTAGATCGTTTGCAATGTAAAGTACTGGAATGTTTACTGCGGTGTATAATCCTTCTACAAGCCAATCAAAACGTTGGACGTAATCAAATCTTGTTCCGTATACAATTTGTTTTGGATCAAATTTAATTTGGCCTGTGAAATCTTCAGAATCATACAGATGTAATAGATAACGAGCATTGGCATCGTTTGTTGCTGTGTCAGAAATTGCACCAATATTAACTTGTGTGCTTCCGTTTGCACCAAAAGCTTTACCTAATTCTGATCCGTTATCTGTTTGTCCATAAAAATTTGTTGCTTCTAAATATCCGTCAAAATGATCTTCTTTTTTGATATTAATAAGATTATGGAACGTGGTGAACGCAGCGGCATTATTGCGCTGTGATCTGAGGACTAAATTTGTTTTGTTTCGAGCACTATCGCCCGCGCTAAGACTACTAACCGCAAGAAGTGCGACTAATAAAAATTTTATGCTTATCTTCATTGATGAGGTCTCCTTTCCTTATATATTCTACTCACCTGAACTACTGACATACGAAAATTAACGCATGAAATAACGTTTCATGTCAAGGGAAAAGTAATTACAAAGTAATTTACTGAAACGAATGTTTCCAGTTTTGTTGATTACTCCTCCTTTCTTTTTTTTGGTTTTTTAGACCTGATTATAATTTTCTTCATTACGTTGCTATATTAACTAGGCCGTTTGAATAGTTCAAGGATTTTTTGTTTTCAAAGCATGATAAAACTATAAGGCATTAACAAAAAGAATGGAGTGACATAATGAATGACCTTCTTTTTTTTCTTATTATTCAGATTATTAGCGAATCATTTCCTATAAGTAGCTCGGGACATTTTGCCTTGCTGAATAATATTTTTCACTTTTCTATTCCCCAAAATGTTATTGAATCGTTTGATTTTTTTGCGCACGGTCCAACCGTGATTATAATTTTAATTTTTTTCGCGCGACAGTGGTGGAGCATTTTGTATAGGGTGGTGACTCACTACAAATATCGCGACAGTTATAAAAGGTTGTGGCGGATTATTTTTAAAATTATGATTTTAACAATTTTTTCTTCTTTGATTGTGACTGGAAGTTTTTATTTTGGATTTAAAATTTTCAAAAAATCTTTTGTCTTGTCTTCCCCGTTCGTCCTGAGCCTGTCGAAGGATTTCTTAGAACGGGGATTATTACTTATTGGTTTTTTAATTACGACGCTAAGTTTGTTTTCTTTGAAATTGAAAAGAGAAAAAGCTTTTGAATCATGGAATTTTAAAAAAGCGTTAGTCCTTGGAATTGTTCAGGGGACAGCATTAATTGTTCCAGGATTTTCTCGACTTGCAACAACGTACGTGGCGGGGCGGTGGATGAATTTGAGTCAGCGGCGATCGTTTCAGATTTCTTTTTTGATACAATTTTTTTTAATCGCGGCAGGATTTGTAAAAGGATTGGTGGAGGTTATAAAAGCAAACCAAATTCAAATGTTTTTATCTGCTGATATTTTAATTACTGTTTTAATTACGAGTGTTGTTGCTTATTTTGGGTTGCGACTGGTGTGGTATTTGGCAAAGCGCAAACAGTTTTGGTGGTTTGGGTTTTATGAATTAATTCCACTTGGGGCAATGATTTACTTGGTGTTTTTAAAGAACTGACTTGTAGTTGCAACCCGACAAATCCAAATGCAATTAATTCATTAACAACAGCTTCAACGTATTCGACGTTTGTTCCGCCAACTGCATATCTACCTTCAGTTACACTCCATTTACCTTTTTGTTTTGCTGCGACTATAAAGTCTTGAACGTCGCGGGTGAGTTCTACGCGATATTGTAATGGAATTTTTTTAATAACCTGTTCTTTTATGCTGGTGATAAAATCTTGGAAATCATAAATAGAAAGTCTTCCTGGGATTTTATCTTTTTGTGCTCGCAAGATTTGTTTAAATATTTTTTTAGAAAGTTCGTCATAAAATGAACCTTGCGTGCCTACCATGTAAGGACTTGCGGTTACAGTCGCTTTTCCTGTGCCCATTCTGTACATTTCTATTGCAAGGTCAACAAGCGATGTTTGATTCGAAACTGGTTCAACCGTGTAAACTTTGTTGCGCATTGAATCATCTGCATATTTTAAAAGAATTGGACCAATAGGTTTATTAATATTGTCGTCAACGCCGTTTGCGATTGCGGTGCTTACAAAAGTTTCTATATCAAATCTTTTTAAAAGGTCTAAAAATTTATATATGGATTGTCTGTATTTGATATCTTTTGTGCCTGGTACTTGGCTGTCGAGTCCGTCAATTAATTTGTCAAAACTATCTGCGGCGCAAAAAGTTTTTGAATTTACACTTAAGGCGACTATCGTAAGAAATGCGATTTTGACACAAAAACGTTTCATAATGGTTCCTTTTTATTTTTGTTTTATTTACGATTCCTCATAATAATTTTTAAATTATTATTTCTACAAGGGTTTACGGATAATCAAGTTGTATTAAAAGGAGAGAAGAATGTTAAAGAAATTTTTCACACAAAGTTTTAGTAAAAAAAGAAAAAGCACTTCCGCGTTGTGGAAATACAGAGAAGAAATTGTTGGAGTAGGTGTTGCTGCAAGTTTTGCTCTTTTGTTTTTTTCTTTAATTTCATATAACCCACACGATAATTCATGGTTTCATTTTTCTAGTGATTCGCGTGTTATTTCTAATTTAACAGGCGTTGTTGGCGCGAATGTTTCTGCGTTACTGGTTTATTTATTTGGAAGCGCATCATATTTTTTTATTGGATGTTTATTGTTGCTTTCAATTTTTTTATTGCGCTCGCTGTCTGTAAAAGAAGAATGGGGTCGGTTAGTTGGTCTAGGGATGATTATTCTTACCAGCGCAACAATTTTTAGAGCGCACGAAATTGGAAGTATTGTTCTTTATCCCGGCGGGGTGATTGGCGAATGGGGATACAATATCAGTTTTGGATTGTTGTATCATGTCGGAACTGTCATTTTAATGTATTCACTTTTTTTAGTTGGCACTTTAATGGTCGCGCGCGTGTCGCTTTATAGTTTTCTGCAAACAACATGGTCTGTAACAAAAGCGGTTTCTATTTTTATAGGTGTTTGGACGTATAAAATTATAAAAGCGGTAAGTATAGCATTGTGGAAAAGTGTTGCGTGGATTGCGCGCACAATAAAAACATATGTACAAAAAAGAAGAGAACAGAAAAAAAACAAAGCGGTGTTTAATGATTTTTCTGGACTTGCTCAACATGCGCGAAAAAACGACGAAAAGGAAAAAGAACAATCTGTACAAGCGACTAAAGAAATACAAAAAAATATTGATGATGTGGATCTAAAAAAAATCACAGCGCACGAATTAATTTATGCAGAAAAATTTTCTTGGGGACAAAACTTTTTCTTTTTAAGAAATACCATGTTATCTCGGTTGTTGTTTAAAGAAAAAGATGGCGAAACAGATTTCGATGAACTTCTTGCATTAATAAGTGAAGCGGGGCGCGAACCTGTTATTTCTTATAAATTACCAGATTTTAAAGAAATCAAAGATGATCGCGAAGAGGGCATTGACGATAGAACATTAGAGGCGTTGTGCAAAGAACGCGCAAAAACACTTGAAGAAAAATTATTACATTTTGGAATCAAGGGAAAAGTTACCGCGGTAAGACCCGGGCCAGTAATTACATTATTTGAATATGAACCAGAAATAAATATGAAGGTGAGCAAGATTGTATCATTAGAAGATGATCTTGCTTTGGCGTTACAGGCGTTGAGCATTAGAATTATTGCACCAATTCCCGGTCGTAACGTTGTTGGTTTTGAAATTGCTAACAAAACAAGAAAAGATGTTTTTTTATCGGATATTCTTTTTCAAGAAAAAAGTGCGCACGAAAAAAAGAATCTTCCAATTGTGTTTGGTGTTGATATTACCGGAACTCCAGTTATAGAAGATTTGGTGCACATGCCCCATTTACTTGTTTCTGGCTCAACTGGTTCTGGAAAATCTGTTGGACTAAATACAATGCTCACCAGTTTATTGTGTAATTTATCGCCTGAACAATTACGTTTAATTTTAGTTGATCCAAAAAGATTAGAGTTTGCTCCGTACGCAGATGTTCCGCATTTACTTTTTCCAATTGTTACAAGTCCGCGACAAGCTATTCCTGTTTTAAAGTGGGTGGTTCAAGAAATGGAAGATAGGTACGAGACGATGTCAAAAACTGGCGTGCGAAGTATTCTTGAATATCATAAATTGTATTCGCGACACAAAATAAAAAATGAAGTCGAATTACAACCAATGCCATTTATCGTTGTCATGATAGATGAGCTTGCAGATTTAATGATGGTTGCAGGAAAAGAAGTAGAAATGCATCTTGCGAGAATTGCACAAATGGCGCGCGCGGCGGGAATTCATATGATTGTTGCAACGCAACGGCCGTCAGTCGATGTGTTAACTGGAGTTATAAAAGTTAATTTCCCAAGTAGGCTTGCGTTTAGAGTTTCTTCAAAAATTGATTCGCGTACTATTATTGATATGTCGGGCGCAGAAAAATTATTAGGAAGAGGCGACATGCTTTTCATGGATTCAGGATCTTCTGATGTTCAACGTGTGCACGGAGCTTTTGTTTCTGACAAAGAAATAAAAAAACTTACAGATTTTGCTCGTGCGCAAAAACTCGTTGAGTATTTAGATATTAATGAAGCTTTACGAAAAGAATCAACAGGATTGGCGCAAGGTTTAGATGATGAACTTTATCCTGAAGTTGTAGAATTTATAAAACAAATTGACGAAATTTCAATTTCTATGTTGCAGCGTCATTACAGAATTGGTTTTAATCGTTCGGCTCGTTTAATAGAAAAATTAGAGACGGATGGTTTTATTGCGCCGGCACAAGGAAGCAAACCTAGAAAAGTTTTGCGTTAACAAAAAACTGAACTTGCGGTACATTTATAGAAATTAAAAGATATGAAACATTGTAAGGAGAAAAGAGAATGAAACGTGATGTGTCGTTTTTTAGGCAGGCGCTGCCGAGTTGTAGATTATATGTTAGCGATACAGGTTCGTTTTATGATATTTCTGCTCCATCTCTTGATGGGGCTTTTTCTCTTTTTGACGGAACGCGTTGTAGCGTTTCTATTGATAGTAAAAAAATAAAAAGAGGTCAGGCGTTTGTTGCGTTAAAAGGAAAAAGATCAGACGCGCATGACTTTTTAAAAGAAGCTCTAGAAAATGGCGCGAGCATTCTTGTAATAAACGAATCTGAAGTTGAACGATTAAAAGAGTTTACTGATAGCGAATACGATTTTATTTCTATAATTGTTCCAGACACATTTAAAGCGTTAATTTCTTTGGCAAAAACATGGCGGTCATATTTTGATATTCCTATTGTTGGAATTACTGGATCGATAGGAAAAACAACCACAAAAGAAATGTTGCGTTCAATATTTGATGAAGCAAAAGTTTCTGCGTGTGTCTCTTTTAAAAATCAAAATACGAATATTGGTATTTGTTTAAATATTTTTAATTTGCGCAAAGAACATAAAGTTGCAGTTTTTGAATTAGGGATAAATAAAAAAAATGAGATGGCGGAACTTGCAGATATTCTTTTGCCAACGATGGCGCTGATCACAGGGGTTGCGCATGTTCATACAAAAGGGCTAGGGAATATTGAAGGGATTGCAAAAGAGAAAAAATTGATTTTTAAAAATTTCAAAAATAATAATATTGGATTCGTGTGTGGCGATAATTCACAACTTTCTGATTCTTCCTATCATCATCCAGTTGTAAAATTTGGTTTGCGTATAAAAAATCATGTGCAAGCGAGAAAAGTTAAATTAATAGAAAATGATAGTATCTCGTTTACGTTAAAAATGTATGGCAAAAAAGAGCTGGTAGTATTAAAAACAAATCATGTTGGAATGGTTAATAACGCGCTCGCGGCAAGTTCTATTGCATATTTCTTACAAATTCCATTTGCAGATATTGTAAAAGGGTTGCAGCAGTTTGATGGTTTTGAAAATCGTTTTGAAAAACGAAATTTAAAAAGAAATCAGGGTGTATTAATTAGTGATTGCTATAACGCGAGCCCGGAAAGTATGCGCGCGGCAATTATTTCTTTTAATGGAATGCAGTCGAGCGGAAAAAAAATTGTGGTACTCGGAGATATGTTGGAACTTGGAGACAAAGAAATTTTTTGGCACCGACAAATTGGCAGGGTGCTTGGAAAAACAGACAGCTTTAATTCTATTGTCTTGGTTGGAGAACGTGCAAAATCAATTGCAAAAACAGCCCCAGTAAACATGAATGTTTCTTGTGTGGAAAATTGGCAAGACGCAGAAAGAGTTGTAAGCGAATTGCTTTTTAAATCAGAAGCCAATTCATTAATTCTTGTTAAAGCGTCGCGCGCAATGCAGTTAGATAAAATGGTAGAAAAGTTAATAGAATGACAAATATTGAATAAGATATTTAAATAGTGTACGGTTAAATAGTTAACAGGACATTAACGTTCGGCGGGGGCTGAGCAATGGGATGTTACCAAAGGGAAGGAGAGGGAATGAAGGTTTATGACGAAGAGCCGAAGGAGTTTTCATCAGATCATCACTCGCTTATTCATAGCGTGACGCTTCTGCCGCACAAAATTTTAAGCAATTATTTTATGAGCGAATTGCCACAACTAGTGTTGCATGATTTAGGCCACGATGAAAATTTTGGTTTCAAACGCGCGGTATATCTTATCGATAATCCAGATTTCGATCATCTTGTTGGAGTTGCAGGTTTTTGTAAAGATGAATGCAAACATCACAAAGAAGATATTTGGCACGAGCCACATTCATTTAAAACAGATATGGAACCTGCGCATTTTCACAAAGAAATGAAACAATTTTTGAGAAGCAGTTTAAAACGTCGCGATATTGATATTCACAAATCTGGTGATATCAAGGAATTAGGAACCGCGATGGGTTTAAACGATCCTAAATTTTTAACGTGGAAGATGAAACACGGAAATCACGGATTACTTATTTTTGAAAAACAGAAAAATTTGTGCCCATGGCGTGATAAAATGCTTAAACATTCGTCGGCACTTTTAAGTTTGTGCGGAATTTCTGGTATCTAATTTTTTTTAAAGAGTAATCTTTTGGGGGAGCTTTTAGAATAGCTTTGTGCGTATGCCGTTAACTTTGAACATGGCACCTTAGTTCCATATTCTGGAGAATAAAAGGTTGTTTCTTTTTCAAATATAAGAGTTGTTCTTAGTGATGCGATGCATCTAGATGCACTGCATTTTCCATTGTGGTAAATATTCCAAGAATGCAAATCTTTTTTTATTAATCTGATGTCTGGATGAAACACTAAATTCCAATATGCGGGAGCGTTTCCAAAAAGTTTGTCTTCAATTAAAACTTTTTGTTCAGTCGGATGAAAAACTAATTTTCTTTTTATTGATGAGAAAGAATTTTCTATCAAAACATAACGTTCAGTTTCTTCTATTTCACTTGTATCATTTTGTTCCGCACGCGGCAGTTGAAACAAGTCAATATTTTGTAAAGAGGAAAAAGGAGCTGAATTATATGTCACATTATTATGATTGAGTGACGACCGAAACTTATTTCGCCACTCCGGTTGTGGTGTGTATGTGTAACTTCCCGGATCAATTAAAATTGGAATGTTATCAATTGCGAGTGTGACAGAAAGTTTGTCTTGGTGAAAATGTCCCGTCGGTTGTTTTTTATTAAATGTTGGGTGACGGAACGTGATGTGCCACGAATTATCTTTTATAATTGTGAGACCAAAGTGCGGGTAGTGATTGGTTAGTTTTTGTTTCGCTCGAACCTCTCGATACAATTTGCTTTGCAAATCACTCGAGACGAGCGGTGGCTTGTTATTAAAAGATAAAAAAGATGATCTACTTTGTTTTATATGTTTAACATAGCAGTTTGCTTTGTCGCAGCCTTTACGGAGGTTGGATTGGTACAGGGTATTGTTGTCCGCTCGTCTCGAGTGATTTTCGGAGAAAATAGTATCGAGAGATTCGAGCGGTGGGGATATCCCACAAACAATTTTTCCACTATCATCATCACCAATATGAACCAATTCATTTTCTTTTGTCCCGTTCGCCCTGAGCTTGTCGAAGGGTTTCTTCGAACGGTCATTCCCAACAGAACATGCATCCAAAAAATTAAACATGCGTAAAAGTTTTTCTAAGAAATTGTTTGGAAGAGAACATATTTGTGTGTCGCACAAGGTGTAGACGTGCAAAAAAAGTTCGGTATCTAATTTGTGATACGCAGTTGAACCTTCGTAGCTTGTTCCGTCCGGAAGAATTTGCCTATCGAATTCATAAAAAAGTTTTTTTAATGTTTGTTCTTTTTTATTTTCAAAGCGCGGGACATTTTTAAAAAAGATGCACAAATATAAGTGGCCAACCAAATCAGAAATGTAATGATTATTCGGTTTATCTGATTCTTCCCAATTGTTTTCTAAATAAATTGCGTGAAAATACAGCGAGCGCGTAAGTTTTTTCCAAAATGTTTTAGTTATGTTTTTAGAATTTTTAAAAAAATGAAAACTCCAAATTAAATTAATCGCGCGGATGGCAACTTCCATTGGATTCACCCAATTCACCCCGTGCGGAAACGGATTGTTTTCTATCCAATTATTTATGTGCGAACAAAATGCCTCGGCATATTTTTTTTGCGGGGTTTTTCCCCCGTTCGCCCTGAGCTTGTCGAAGGGTTTCTTCGAACTTTCCTCATATGCTTTCCCCAAAAAATAAATGTGCTGCATACGGGAAAGTTCCCACGGGATTTTTACATCATCTTTTTTTGCGGTTGTTTTGTTGTTTACGCGATTTTTCATCCCGAGTGATTTTGAGCGTAGTGAAGAATCGTATCGAGGGGCGAACGCCTCATCAACCACCTTTCCCAAAACATAAAATGTCCCCTCACACGCCTCATCAGCTTTTTCCAAAATAAAATTTTTATTATTAAAATATTCAGGAAGAGTTTCTTGAAACAGCGGGTGATTTAAAATTTCTTGCACAAAATCATGTTGTAATAATTTTGGAAATAAAGATTCAAATGAATATGGCACATTCATTTTTGTGTTTTTAAATGAATTCCATTTTATCGCAAAAAGTTTTCTTTGCGTTCGGTTGTGTATTCTTTTATAGGTGTTTTTTACGCCAAGTTCGCGAACGCGTATAAAGAAATAATTAAATTTTTGAATATTCATAATGAGAAGATAACATTTCGGAAAAATTAGTTCAAAGCGTTAAACCCAGGTAAATCTTTTATATGTTCTTTGCTACTCAAAAAAGCAAGTGTTGCGCCGCCGCCGGTGGATAAAAAGTTAAACTTGTCTGCATAATCAAAAAGATGTGCGGCTGCAACTGCGTCGCCACCGCCAATAACCGAGTACGAATCGCTTTCTGAAATTGATTTTAAAACAGATTTTGTTCCTTGCGCAAATTCTATTGCTTCGTATTTTCCCATTGTGCCGTTCATAAAAATTGTTTTTGCGCGTGCAATTTCTTTTGCAAAAAGTTTTTCTGTTTCTGGGCCAATGTCTAAAATGGTGTCTGATTTTTTAATTGATTGAATAGTGTAAATTTTTTCTTCTGAGGTTCGCATATCTGTTGGCAGTAAAACTTTTACATTATACTTTTCTGCTTTTTGTAAAAAACGTCGCGCTGTTTCAATTCCACCTTCTTCGTAAAGAGATTTTCCGATTTCAAAATTTTTTGCTTTTAAAAAAGTGTTTGCGAGCGCGCCGCCAATCAAAATAGCCTTTATTCGTTTTGCATCAGATTGTTCCAGAAGATGTTCAAACATTTTTACTTTGTCGGTAATTTTATTGCCGCCGACAACTAAAACAAACGGCTGTTCAGGATTTGTTTTAAGTTTGCTTAATTCTTCAATTTCTTTTTCCACCAATAAACCGATGCCACGATTTTGTGGTTCAAATTGTTGCGGGAGAAGAGAAACGGATGTGTCGTTTCTGTGCATAACGGCAAAAGCATCGTTGATATAAACATCTGCTGTTTGTGCCAAAAGTTTTGCGAAATCATTGTTGGTTTCTTTTTCACCATTAAAAAAACGTAAATTTGGTAATAAAAGAATTTCTTCGGAATTTTGTTTGCTACATTCAACTGCTTTTTTTAAATCAAGTTCATGTGTAATTTTATATTTTCTTTCTTTGAACCATGGAATTAAAAGTTCGGTAGAAAGATTTTTATCAAAAAAATTGGTTTTACTTTTTGCGCTAGGGCGTCCGATATGTGTTCCCAAAATCACCTTCCCGCCATTTTTTTGAATGTAATCAATGGTTGGTAAAATTTTCTGCAATCTGAAGTCTTGTAGGACAAAATCCCGTTCCCCCTGAGCCTGTCGAAGGGTTTCTCCGAACGTTTTTAGCGGAACATTCAAATCTGCGCGTAAAAAAACACGTTTATTCTTAAGATCGATATCTTTTATGGAATTCATTCTTACTCCTGTCGTAAAACTTGAGCAATATTAATTTTTTTCGTTCTGCATGAAGGAATCCATGTTGCAAAAAATCCAAGAAGAATTGTTGCAACAAAGACAACAATAAAAATTTCTAAATCCATTTTTGCAGGTAAATGAGTAACAAAATAAACATCTGGCAATTCTATAAACGGATATTTATCTAAAAAGAATCCAGCAATAGCGGCGAGACCAAGGCCGATGGCTGATGCACAAAATGTAATAGTCATGCCAATAGAAAGGAAAATTGTTTTTATTGATGCGAGCGGCATGCCCATCGCTTTAAAAATTGCAACGTCCCGGCGTTTTTGTTGAATTTGCATAAACAACAAAGAAATCATGTTCATACTTGCGACCAATGTTATTAGCGCGAGGATAAAAAACATCACATATTTTTCTAATTTTAACGAAGAGACAAGTGCGGGATATAAATTTTTCCATGTATTTATTTTTAAACCAGGTAAATTAGTTTTTAAATCTTGAATAATGTTTTGTTCATATTTTTCTTGTTGGTTGAAAATTTTACCAAAAAATGTTCTTGGGGGATTGTTAAAAGTGAGTGCAATCTGGTCAACCCCTTTTTCTTCGTCAAAGAGTTTTTTTGTGAAATCAAGTGATGCATACGCAAAATTGCTGTCGTATTCATCCAGGCCAACATTAAATATCCCGGCAACAACGGCTTCTTTTTTTTCTAAGAATATTTTATTTTTTCGGCTGGGCTCGGGGATTAGCAATTTAACTTTTGATCCAATTTTTAAGTGATATGCTTTCGCGGTTTTGTATCCAATAATAATGTGATTATCTTTTAAAAGATTTTTTAGATTTTCGGGTGATTGGACTGGTAACAAAACTTTTTTAGCGATAGAAGAAACAAGATGTTCAGTTTCTGGTTCAACACCTTTTATAAAAAGTAGCGATTGATTTTTGTTGTGGTCAATGAGCGCTTGTCTGATTGAACCACTGCTCATTGTTTGTATTTCTTTAGTAAATTTTGTTCTTAAAAAGTTTTTTATACTTTCGTCGTCAATTTTATTATGCGGGGAACTAATTATGGCCTGAGAATTAATACCCTGTATTTTTTCGTGAATAACTTTTTCAAAGCCGTTTGTGATGATTAGGGTCAGCATTAAAGAAAATGTTCCAATTAGAATTCCCAAGAAACATATTCGGATCATAAAAGAAACTGAGCGGTCTTTTTTATTAAACGTGAGATATTTCCATGCGATAGAAAGCGGGAGCTTCATAAAATTTATCCTTTTCCGAACTGTTTTAGTTGCGCTGCACATTTGCACAACTGTTCTACGGTTTGTAATTTTTCGTGAGTCGCGACTGTTATTGTAGCGGTAACTTGATATTTTTTGTGAATTGTAAGAGAAAACTTATCTAAAATGGACTTTTTTAATGCATAAACGTTTTCTAAATCTGTAATAATTACAAAATCATCTCCACCGATGTGACCTAAAAAATCTGTTAGGGAGCATTCTTTTTTTAATAAATCGGCGGTTTCTAAGATAACGGCGTCGCCTTTTACAAAGCCGTACGTGTTGTTGAAAATTTTAAAATTATTTATATCTATAAACAGGACACCACCTTTTTGGCGTAAAGATTTTTTTATTTTTTCAACAATAATCATGTTGCCCGGTAATTTTGTGAGCGGATTAAGATTTTGGTGCCACATTGTTTTTTGAATGCAATTTGTGACGCGCGCGACAAGTTCTGCTGCCGGAATTGTTATATCAATACAATCTTCGGCGGGATTATTTTTAATGTCATTTGCAGAAATAGGGTGTTTTACAATAATTGTTGGAATATGCTGCAAGGTTTTTGATTGTTTGCTTTTTTGCGCAATTGTTATGTTTTGGTCATCAGATTTATAAGAAATAACAATACAATCAATAGTTGTTGCGGGGATGTTTTTGCTGGTAGTGGTCGTGTGAATAGAAAAATGAGGAAATAATTTTGTGAAAATAGCTTTTTCTATTGCAGGGGAATCTGTAAGTAAAAGAAGTTGGTATCGAAACATATTTTTTCTTTTTTTGTTCGAAATATTTCAAAAATGATTATATGTACGTTATCGTATACACCACACAATATTTTGTTAAGAAAAACATAAAAAATCAAAATGAAGAAGGGTAGTTCATGTATAACTCTGGAAATATAACAAAAATTTTCGTCACATTAGTATTAATTACAACAAGTTTCTCTGGTTGTTTAAAATACTACAAAGTTCCTAAAACAGAAATTCCTCAAGGCCAAGAACAAAAATATACGCAAAGAGCCGTAGAAGATGATATTAAATCTGTCGCGGTATACAAACAAGTAGAAACACAAGCATTCTTTGATGTTATGCTTTTCTCTGATGTAGTGAGCGCGGCGTATGTTGATTTATATTGCAATCGCAGAGGGATGGCTAGGGAAGCAAAAAGAAGTTTTGAAGACGATTTTTTTAATGCAAACAGTGATAAGACAGTTTTCTGTGTTCTTGCAGATGTCAGAAAAGATCGCTACAAAAATTTACAGGATGAAGATTCTGCATGGTCGATGTTTATTAATTTAAAAGATGGAACAAAACTCGTTCCTCAAAAAATAGAAAAAATTGAACTTGATACCGAAGTCAAAAATTTATTTGGCGCGAAATTTTCTAAGTTCAAAAAAGCGTACCGAGTGACATTCGAGCCACACACCATGATTAAAGCGCGCGAATTTAATTTTGTTATCAGTTCGGTAGATAAATTTACAGAAATAACTTGGAACGAAGAAAAACAAAAGAAAAGTGGAAGACATGAAGATTACTATTGGGTCTGATCACCGAGGATTTGGATTAAAAGAAATAATAAAAAAACATTTTTCCGACACCGAGTGGGTTGATGTTGGAACAACAGATTCCGAACAAAGAGTTGATTATCCCGTTTTTGCAAAAAGTGTTTGTAAGAATGTTTTAGAAAAAACAGCCGATCTGGGAATTTTAATATGCGGCTCGGGTGTTGGAATGTCGATTGCCGCAAACAGGTTCCCAAAAATTTATGCGGCATTGTGCTGGAATACAGAAGTTGCGTGCGCGGCAAAAAATCATGATTCGGCAAACGTTTTAATATTGCCGGCAGATTTTGTAGCAAACGACGAAGCGGTAGAAATTGTTCAAACATGGTTAAAATCAGAATTTCTGGGCGATCGATATCTTGATCGATTAAAGATTATAGATTCAAAATAAGACTTTCCTGTCTATTTGTGGTAGTTTTAAAGCTGTTTTTGGAGGTTTCAATTATCATTGGCACGAGTCCGATAATTGGTTTTTTATGTTATGATTCTAAGAATAGGATCAAGAATTAAGCTGGAGGTTTATATGAAGCGGATATTTAAATCACAGACAATTGCGGCGGGGCTTGCAATATTTTCTATGTTTTTTGGTGCGGGCAATGTTGTTTTCCCATTACAAATTGGTAGATTGGCGGGCGATAAAAATATTTTTGCGATTATTGGATTATTGGTAACGGCGGTTGGAGTTCCGTTTCTTGGTCTTTTCGCCACTATTTTATTTAATGGTGATTACAAAAAGTTTTTTTATCGAATCGGAAAAATCCCTGGGTTATTTGCAATGTTATCGTGCATGGCATTAATTGGTCCGTTTGCCGCGCTTCCGCGTTGCATATCTCTTTCTTATAGCACCCTTAAAATTTTTATGCCGGGAACATCGCTTTTTGTATTTAGTTTAATCGCATGCATTGTTCTTTTTGCGTTGGCGGTAAGAAAAAGTAGAATTGTGGATATTTTAGGTAAAGTGCTAAGTCCGGTTCTTTTGATATCGTTAGCAATTATTATTATAAAAGGTTTTATTTCTTCTCCGGCAGCACCGGCGCTGGGCGCATCAAGTGTTGGTCTTTTAAAAAAAGGATTTGTAGAAGGCTACAACACCATGGACATGCTCGCGACATTCTTTTTCTCTGGAGTTGTTATTTCTAGCTTGATGGTAGGCCACCAACGAGTTGGGCAAAACAAATCAGTTGATGGTGTTCCATCTAAAAAATTAATTGCGACAGTTGTCAAAGCGGGAATTCTTGGCGTATCGTTACTTGGTATCGTTTGCGTCGGCTTTAGTTATGTTGCATCATTTTTCGCGAATGAATTAATTGGTATTCCAAGTGATTCTTTAATTAGCGCAATTTCAATTAAGGTCTTGGGACCGTACGGTGGAGTTATTGCAAATGTTTCTGTTGCACTTGCTTGTTTAACAACAGCGATAACACTGGCCATTGTTTTTGCAGAGTTTATCCAAAGCGAGTTATTTGGTAATTACGTAAAGTATCCATTTGTGTTACTCGTTACACTTGTTATTGCCTTTGCTGTTTCCAATCTTGGTTTTTCTGGAATTATGGCAATGATCAAGCCGGTACTTGCAATTTGGTATCCCGGATTACTTGTTTTGTCTGTTGTTAATATTTTGTATAAATTGATTAAGTTTAAACCAGTTAAGATTCCAGTTTTTGCAACCGTTGCGATTGCTATTATTGGACATTTGATTAAGTAGGGTTGATATAAGGCGATTTTTTGAAATTGTTTTTCGAAGGGTGTTCAGAGTAAGCCGCTCGTCCTGAGTGATTTTCTAAATTTTGTTAAAAATTTAGAAAATTGTATCGAAGGATGCACGCTATAGGCGTGTACGGCGTTTTAGTGGAAACCGTCACCTGCTGTGCAGGCGATCCTTCGATACAATTTTTTTCAACACTTTGTGTTTCAAAAAATCACTCAGGACGAGCGGTTTAGAATATGCACCATTAAAAGATATTAAATTATTTTAAAAACAAGGAACTTGTATGAGTAGCGAACAACCTAAAAAAAGTTTTAAAGACACATTAAATTTACCACGCACAGATTTTTCTATTCGTGCGAACGCAAAAGAAAAAGAACCTGCAATTTTAAAAAAGTGGCAAGAAGACGACATTTACAAAAAGGCAGTTGCGTACAATGAAGAAAGCAAAAGTAAATTTGTTTTACATGATGGCCCGCCGTTTGCAAATGGGCACATGCATGTAGGGCACATGTTAAACCGTGTTTTAAAAGATATTGTGTGTAAGACAAAACGTATGAGCGGCGATCATGTTGTCTCTGTTCCTGGTTGGGATTGCCATGGCTTACCTATCGAATTAAAAGTTGCGGGCGATTTTAAAGGCGACAAAGAAACACCAGAAGGTCGCATAGCTTTTAAAAAGTTGTGCCGCGACTATGCAAAAGAATGGATCGAAATACAAAAAGAAGAAGTTAAAAGATTAGGTGTTGTAACTGATTGGGAAAATCCGTACATCACAATGTCTCCACAATACGAAGCTGCAATTTTAAAAAGTTTTGCAACGTTTGTGGAAAAAGGGTACATCGAGCGTAAAGGAAAAACTGTTCCTTGGTGTGCATCTTGCCAAACAGTTTTAGCTACAGCAGAAATTGAACACAAGGATCGCAAAGATCCATCTTGTTATATTTTATTCCCATTCGATCTTAAAGTTGCACAAAAACTTTTCTCTGATGTTTTGCCAAAAAAAGACTTAGAAGAAGTTGGCATGCTTATTTGGACAACAACGCCATGGACGATTCCTCTTAACCGCGCGGTGGTTGTTCATCCAAAAGCAAAGTATGTTTTACTTGAGGGTGAAAACAAAAAAGCGTTTGTTGTCGGTGCGGAATTAGCAGACGAACTTTGCAAGACAATGGGAATAGAAAAAAATATTCTCGCAACATTCGATTCAAAAATACTTGAAAATCAAAAAGTTGGACATCCATATATTGATGATTTATCTGTTCCAATCATTTTAGATGACAGTGTTTTACTTACCGACGGAACGGCGTGCGTGCATTCAGCACCAGGCTGCGGACCAGAAGATTATTTTTTAGGTGTTAAAAATGGATTAGAAATTTTTTCACCACTTTCTGCCGACGGAAAATACACAGAAGGCATTCAACCAAAAGAATTAGAAGGAATGTCGATCACAGATGGACAAATCTGGTCAATAAGAAAAATGCATGCGGTTGGTCGTTTGATTTTTAAAAAATCATGTGTTCACTCGTATCCACATTGTTGGCGTTGCCAAAAAGGTTTAATGTTTAGAGCAACTGACCAGTGGTTTTGTAATTTAGAAAAAGATAATCTCGTAAAAAACGCTGTCGCGGAAACAGATAAAATTGCATTTATTCCTGATTGGGGTAAAAACAGACTTGTTTCGTCTATGGAAAACAGAACTGAGTGGTGTTTGTCACGCCAACGTCAGTGGGGCGTTGCAATTCCTGCACTCATTTGTAAAAAATGCGATCATCCATTTTTGGATGCAACCTTTATTCGTTCCGTTGCAAAAAATGTTGCAAAAGAAGGAATTGAATATTGGGATGGCGTGACGATTCAGGACATGCTAAAAGAAAAAATGATTTCAGAATCGTTTGCGTGCGAAAAATGTAAAAATGCAGATTTAAATGAATTCAGAAAAGAATATGACATTTTAGATGTTTGGTTTGAATCTGGAATCAGTCATGACGCGGTAAAAGAATTATATCCAGATTTTAGAATTCCAGCTGATTTATATTTAGAAGGTTCCGATCAACATCGCGGTTGGTTCCAAAGTTCTTTATTGGGTTCTATGATTGTTCATAACAAAACATGCACAAAATCTTTTTTAACTCATGGGTTTGTGCTTGATGAAGCGGCGTTAAAAATGTCGAAATCAAGAGGCAATGTTGTGAGTCCGCAAAAGATGATAGATAAATTTAGCGCAGACATCATGCGCCTTTGGGTTGCGAGTGCAGATTTTGAAGGCGATGTTTCTATTTCAGAAAATATTGTTAAAAGTGTTTCGGAAGTGTATCGCAAAGTCAGAAACACTTGTCGTTTCTTAATTTCAAATTTATATGATTTTGATTTTAAAAAAGACGCAGTTGCGTTAGAAGATATGTTTGCGATAGACCAGCAAGCGCTCGCGCAGTTGCAAAACGTAAACAAAATTGTAACTGAAGCATACGAAAGTTATAAATTCACATCGGTGTTTCATACAATTAATAACTATTGTATAAACGATTTGAGTTCTTTTTATTTAGATATTTTAAAAGATCGTTTGTATACAGAAAAATCAGATGGCAAATTTAGGCGCTCCGCGCAAACGGCGATGTATCATATTCTTGATACGCTTACAAAATTAATCGCGCCGGTTTTAACATTTACCGCAGAAGATATTTCTAACAATTATCAAAAAGACAAAAATGATCCAGTTTTCTTACAACGTTTTCCAGAAGTAATTGATATCTGGAAAAAGCTTGAACGCAAAACTCAAGAACCAGCGGTATTAGAGAATCTTGGAAGACCGTACGGCATGTTTGTTGCAAAAGAAGCAACGTTCGAAATGTTTATGATTGGGTGCTGGAATAGTTTGCAAGAAGTGCGTGATGTTGTTTTAAAAGCAATTGAAGGCAAGCGAGAAACTGGTGTTGTAAAACATTCGTTAGAAGCAAAAGTTAAACTATATCTTGAAGAAACAAATGAAAAAGCAAAGGTGATCGCAGTTTTTATTGATTATTTAAAAACAAAAGGTGAAGATGCCAATCGCTTTTTTAAAGACTTTTTTATTGTGTCACAATTTGAATTAGCCGTAGGCCCTTCGAAGCCTTGGCGTAGTAGGGTAGAAACTCAAGACGGTTTGAATGAAACATCTTTGGATTTTGTTAACGTTTTGGCCGATCATGCAGACGGAGAAAAATGCCCGCGCTGTTGGCATTGGGATACAGAATTTAATGCGGATGGTTTGTGTAGGCGTTGTCAGGATATTTTAAAGTAAAGTTTATAAAAAAAAGGCCTCCGGAATCACCGGAGGCCTTTTTTTTATAAACTATTTTTTAGAGGTGCGGTCTTGTTTTGCTAGTTTTTTGGCACGTCTTCTTTTTAAAAAGCCACGTATTGGACGTTTTTGATTTAGTGTTTGATATTGTTTATCCAGTTTTTCTATTCTCCCTGTTATCGATTCTATTGTAGGAACTAGTTCTAAAGCATTGTCAATGTCAGAAGTATCACCTTTTTTAGATTCGCGAAGTCTTTTTAAAACTAATCTTTGCATTTCTGTTTGTTTTTTTCGTAAACCCCTTAAACATTTTGAATGAGCACCAACTTCTTGGCCCAATCGTTTAGCATCCATGCCATCGAGATTAGATATTTCTTCTTCTAATAATGTATCAGCGGTTTGAAGTAGAGAAGTAAATTCTGTGTCGTCTTCTGCGACAACTCTTGGCGATTCTACAAGTTCTGTTCCTGGTTCTGGAGAACCTTCTCCATCCTCTGGAGTTGGCGAGACGACTCTCGTAATTTCTTGTTCTGGTTCAGATGGTGTTTGATCTGGGTCGGCTACAATTCCTGGTCCAGGCTCTGGTTCTGTTTCTTCTGTATTTCCAGGAGTATCACCGTCGAGACCTTGGTCGGATGGTGGTTGAGGATCACTTTCTATTTTTGGTTGGTTCTCTGATCTTACTTTTACAAATCCCCATGCCACAAGAAGAGAAACTCCGACAATTTCTGCAAGAATAAATGCTGTCAATAATTTATTTTCTCTTATTATAAAAGTATCGTTGTATAAACCTTTTGTTTTTTTCTTGAAAGGGGTACATTTGTGGCCCAGTGCGCGACATACTTGTTTCAACGTTTTCAAATCATTCCGAAATTCTTTTCTTGTGATTGGTTCTCCTACGTGATTTTTATATGAGATGTATCCAATAAGAGCGGAGCCAAGTGTGATTATTGGTGTCGCAACGAAAATATTTGTTGATGTTATCTTATGTGGGGTTCGTTTTTTTGCATGAACTTGCTGCGTCGGTACAAATGTAAAAATTGTTGCAACAAAGGTGATGACAGAAATGAATTTGAAATTTTTACTTTTTTTAATCAATTTTAATTTCCTAAATGATTTCATTTAAAAGTTTAATTATTCCATTACATAAGAATAAATTATACAGCATTATTCGCAACAGTCTACAAAATTCGTTGCGGGTTGTAAAAATAAGATTTCGAATTGAATTAAGTAGTTTCTTCGGCAGCGGGTTCGGTTTCGACAACTTCAGCGCGAAAACTATCTAGTTCTGTTGCTATACTTCTGAGTTTTGGTTTGGCTCGGCCGGAATCTTTTACAGCATTACTAATTTTTTCAAGTAATTCTTCATGCGCATTCAATTTTGTTCTTGTTGAGTCTGATACAGCTGTTAATCTTGCAAATAATTCTTGATGTGATGCGATTGTTGCGTTAGTCTCTGCAATTGTTTCGTCTTTTGTTTTAACTGCATCTCGCAGATCTCTAATTGTTTGTTGTGTACCAGCTTCACGTTACTTCTTCTTAGCAATTTCCTTATTTCTATTCACAACAGCAGTTCCAACGCCAAGTGTTGCCAGTGTTGTGACAACAATAGTTTGCGCTGCAACACAAACCGCTAACCTTTTGTGTTGACTTAAAAAATCAATGCCAGAAAATCTTGTTGGTTCGCCTTTTTTTCTTGTTATTGATTTTATAAGTGCTGGATATATTTTTTTTAGTATTTCCAAGTCCCTTAGAAACTCTTCTTTGCAGATCGGTTGTTTATTTATTTTTTTGTATGCCAAATACGCTGGAACGTTTAAAGCTAAAATTAAAGAAGAAGGAATTAGAAAATCTTTTGGAGCTGCGCATTGAGTTGTGTGTTGCGGGATTATTGTGAGAATAATTGCAACAAAGGTGGTTTTTATAATTTTTTTATTTAATCGTTTCATGATTTACTTTCTTTTTCTTTTTCTTTTTCTTTTTGTACTGCGACGTTTTCCTGCAACCTTTTTTGCTTTCTTTCGGATATAGGATTTTTGTTTTTCGTATAAGAATAGGTAACCGTTTTCTTTAATATCTCTAGCCGCCTGTCTTTGGTTAGGAATCGAAACACTGCGGTCGTTATATTCTACCCAATTGCCATCCGAGTCTTTTTTATATGTGTAATAGTGGCCGCTGTTAGGAGTGTTTCCTTGGTGAACAATTACTGCCTTTGGCGAAAAAACATCATGTCCTGTTTTAGTAGGAATATTTAAAGACATATTTGGCGTAATTTTTCTTTTTATTTTAAAACGACGGCCTGTGGTAGTACTAAATCCAAACCTTTGTAATTCCACTATTAATTGAGTAGGAAGTTTACTGAATTGTAAGTATTTTGTGGCGTCTACTTTTTTCGTTTCCCCATCTATAATCTTGTTATGTCCGCTTTCTCCTGTCATTCTTTCTTTGACCAAAACTTTTTGCTCTAGTGCCTGTTGTATACTTTTTGCTGCAGGCAAACCTTTTGCTTGTTGAAGAGGAATTTTTATCATCGAATCCTCGGTAGAGGTACTTAATTCTGGCTTAGTTGCACCATCATCATGAATATAATTTTCAACTTTTATTGGTTTGGTGATTTTTAATTGCTCCATAAGAATCGTGATAAATTCTTCAGCATCTTCTTGCGAGTAAGAACCTTTTCTGCCTTTTTTCTTAAATTTATATGCTTTATTCGTTAGTTGTGGAAGAATTCTTTGAATTTCGTGTTGTGCTTTTTTTAAATCTGCGAGAGGAACTGATTCTGCATCTTGTTCTTCAGTATTTTCTATTTCTGCGAGGAGTTGATAAGAAGCATTTGAATAACAGGTAGTTATCAAATTAGTAAATCCTGGCCCAGGTGTTGCTTGGTGTGTTCTTGCGTGAGCAAATATTATGTCTAAATTTTGTTTTAATTCTTTTCTTAACTGCTCTATTTGTTCTGGGGTGTATTTGCTTTTTTCTTCTGCTTTTTTTTTCTTTTTTTCTTCTTTTTTATTTACATATTCAATAAAACCTTTAACCGTAAGCGCAGAGACACTAGCAACTTCAGCAAGAATGCACGCGGCAAGAAATTTATGTTTTTTTATTACATATCGCGCCTGCCTGCGTTTTAAATGGTTTGGATGAGCAATGTGAGCAAGTGCATATAGAACTTTTTTTAATGTTTTTAAATCATTAACAATTTCATCTTTGTTGATCAGTTCTTGTTTGCAATTTTTATATAAAAGATACGTGGGAACGTTTCCGACAGCAATACCAATAACACCTAAACCACATTTTTGTGATGTATGCATGCTCGCGTATGTATTTGTAAATGGAATCGCTGTGCATAGTAGCGCAGTTAAAACCAGCCGAGAAATGATTTTTATAAAACAATTATGTATTTTTAGCATGCACAGACTGTAGCACTTAGGTGTGGTTTGCGCAAAAGGGGGGTGGTGTGTTTAGGTAGGAATAACGGTATTTTGCGGCGTTTTACGTGTTTGTGTTACTTGGAGTAATTATTGAAAGATATTCCAACACTATTCTAGTTAAAATTAATATGTGATTTATTTGGATGAGGAACTATCGCAATGATAGTAATTTGTTTTTGAGATGGGCCATAATACCAAAAAATTCTATATGCACCAGAAGTTTTTTGTTGTGCATATGCTTCAAAAATTTTTTCTCCCGTTGGGCCAGAGAGAGAAGTGAACTCATGTGTTTTTAATGATGGATGGCGCAAGTTGTTTTCCATCAGTGCGAGAGTTTTAAGGACTGATTTTAAAATGTTTTTTTTAGAAGAATTTGTCTCTAATTCTTTTAGATGACTATCTGCTTGTTTGGTGAAAACAAGATTTCTATGTATCACGGTATAACTACTTTAAATATTTTTTAAAAGAGCCGCGGTTAATTGTTCCTTTTTGATTTAATCCTTTTTTTATTTCGGCGAGAATTTTTTTGTTTTCAGGTTCAAAGAGCCAAGCCTCGCTTGCTGGAACTTCGATAACAGGCTCTAAGATTATTTTACCGTTTTTTTCGTATACAGAAAATTTGGCAGGGAGATGTTTCGAAACTTTTGTTAGACATATGCGATTTCGTGAATCAACTTGCACTTGAATTCTTTTCATATTTTCCCTTTTTATTTATATTTTACATTAACTTTTCTAAGGTTATCACAAAGTGGGAAATGTTCCAAATGGGTTATTTTTCTTTGTTTCTTCCTTGTTTCCAAAGATACGCACCAGTAACGACTGCGGCGATTGCGCCAACGCCGAGCAACTTCCACATAATAGTTTTTGCTTTATAAATTTTTTGTTCTTCCGGAATAGGTTCTACTTCTGGAATTAGTTCTATTTCTTGCTGATCTTCAGTTAAAGATTTTTCACCTTCTGTTTGTGTTGGCTGTTCATACCAACCGAGTTGAACAAAAATACTTCCGGGTTCTGTTTCTTCGTAAATTTTACAAAATTCTTTGTTGTCGACGCGGAAACGTACAAAGAGTTTTCGCGGTGCTGGGCCATAAAGAGTTGGATCAAGATGGCTTTCTGAAAACACGATCGTGAGTGTTGCAATTTTTTGATCTGTATCAATAAAATCGTCGGCACTTATTGTTTCAACAGTTTGTTTTATTGTGTCTACTTGTTCTATCGATTTTATATTTCCTGTTTCAAAATCAATTGTTCCGGCGTTGGCGTCTCCGGATTGTAAATTTCCATAAATGGCTTCAATGATTTGTATTTTTTGTTGCGAACGTTTTTTTAATGTTGGGTGTGGTCCGATTTTTAACATTCCTCGCAGTCGCGATGCGACATCTTTTGTTAATAAGAGACTAACAGAGACGTTTGCTTGTGGATCCGAGCCAGCTCGTTGTTTTTCTCTTTCTGTTTTAGTCATTATTGCAGAACTATGTTTGTAATCTGCGAACAATTCTGCTTTTTGTACAAAATCATTAAATTTAGCATTTAATATTTTTTTGTAGCGGTTAGGATTTTTTGTAGGGTATTTAGAAATCGATTTGACCATTTTTATAGTTTGTAGTAATAAAGCATATGTCTCACCAACGCCTTGTGCGCTGATAAGTCTGAGTTCAGGAAGATCTTCCATGTCTAATGTTAAAATTGTTCTTCCGTTCGCAATTGAGATTTCAAAAATACTTGGGATTTCTGTGCTGCCGCTTATAATTGTTTTTATATTTCCTTCGTACAAATTTTCTAAAATGCCTAGTTGATTATTTGCTTCTTCTGTAAAAGGTTTTCTAACAAAGTCTTGCCATTCATTTTTAATTGTGTTGTATACAGAAGTGGCTGCACTTTGTCCGTCCATAAGATGCGCAGACAATGTTTCGTGATCATGGAACTTACATAATTGCAGTAATGTTTTTATAAATTGTTTATTTAATATCGAGCTAAATGAAACAAGAGGAATTTCTTTTTTCTTTGATTCTTTTTCTTTTTTAGCTTGCGCCTCAGAGTCTTTGTTGGGTAATTCGCCAACAATTGTTTTTTTAGGTTTTGGGGTTTGTGCCCATTCGGTTTTGCGTTTTGCGAGTTCTTTTACAATGTCATTAAGTGCAACAATACTAAATTCGTCAAAGTTGTTTTCTAATAATTCTTTTATAGAGCTGTCGTCAAATGAATTTTTTGGTTTGTTGCGCATTGCCAATTTGCCAGCAATTTTATTTGCAAGTGATACAAGGCCTTCAATTTCTGATGGCAAGTCTCGTTTTCTTTCGTCTTCATCTTTTTTTCTTTTGCCGAATCCAAAAGAGCGGTCTTTTTCTTTTGCTGTTTTTTCGGTTGTGTTTTCTGGTGTTGTGCCAGTATATCCTGTTCTTGCTTCTTTATCTTCATCGTAATATGAATCTTGATGGCCGCGAGAATCTCTATAACCACTAGAATCTCTATGACCGCCTTGTTGATAACCTGGACGGCTTCCATAAGAAGGTGGATACCATTCGCTTGATCCTGTTTTATATTCTGTGTTTCCTTCTGGTTGTGGATATTTTGTTTGTTGTCGCAAACGAGTGTCGGCAGCTTTTTCTTCTGCTTCGTGTTTCTTTTTTTTCGATTCAATTGCTTGAGTTGCTTTAGAAGATGTCACAACTTTTTCTAATTGTTTGACAATTGGTTTCATGTTTTTAGAAAGGGCGGTTGTTATTTGTTTAGATATCTTTTTTTGTTCATCACGCATTTTTTGTGAAATTTCAATTTCTTTTGTCCGTTCACTTGGCGGGAGTCGGTATTGTTGTAAAATTTCGTATTCGCTTAATTGTTGATCTTTTTTAAATAGATTTATTTTTTCAATATGTGTATTCAATTGATGTTCGATTGTTTGCAAAGATTTTGTTGCGCTAATAATTTGTTTTCGCAATTTTGTAAATTGTGGTTCAAAGAAAACTCGTAAATAAAGTTTTTTGCTCTGTATGATACCAATTTTCTCTCGCGCGGTTTCTATGAGCGTGGCGTGAGGTTTAAGCGTTTCTATCATTCTCCCTTCAAGTTCATAACTTTTAGTTGCGTTAGAAATACGGGCAAGCGTTTTTTGAAATTCAGATATTTTTCCTGTAAATGCGGCGCGCTTTTTTTCTGAGACCTCAACTTTTAAACCTTTTCCTCTTTCTTTCTTGGGTAATTGTAAAGAGGCGATAAAGTTTTTTTCTGGATCATCAGGTTCGTCGATTGCGATTTTTTTGGGTCCGCGAGCATCTTTTCCCGTGCGAGGGATGTCTGTTATTGATGACCCGCCTTTTGGTTGGAATAATGTATCAAAAATATCTTCCCACATTTCATCGTCTTCAGCATCTTCGGTTGTTGTTTTAGCAACTATGCAAGGCGCGAAACTAAAACTTAATAGAATTGTGGATATTGTTAAAAGTTGAAAAAGCTTTCTCATTAGAACCTTTCTCGGTTAAGATTTTTAGGCATTCACTAGTTGCAAAATATCTTAATGGGTCTTTCAATATCAATAATGCTTCGCATCACACAACTACGGAGTCTTAATAATGAAGAGCGATGCTAAAGGTTTTTTTCTTGTCGAGGTTCTTGTTGCACTTGCGTTGGCAGCAATTTTTTCCGGTATTTTTGTAAATTTTTTTATGCAGTCATGGAATGTTCGCGCGCGGGGGCAAAAAAGAACAGAAATGCTTTCTAAAATTTTATTGGCGGTGGAAAAAGAAAAGTTGAGTGGCGCGCAAAGCTATTCAGAACACATAAAAACAAAAGAATTGTTTGCTTTTTTCGATGCAAACTTTAAACAAAATATGCAAAATGTGTGTGGCGCGCGCGCTGTTATTCCAGATAGATTTGCATTAAAAGAATATACAATTGCTTGGGAAAATGCCGAGCGCAAAACAGAACACATAACGATTGTGGGTGTGAAATGAGAAAGATTTTACGTTCGCGCGCGTTTTCTATTCTAGAGATTATGGTCTATTTAACATTGAGCTTAATTTTATCGTTAGGTTTATTTAAATTGTTTTCTTATATCCACAAACAGTCGGTATGCTCAGAAACTTTGTATTCAAAAAATATAAAAGATAATATGGCGTTTGATATTCTGCGGCGTGATTTGTTTGGCGCGAGCCCGCGCGCGGATGATTGGGATGTGTCTGTGGGTGTCGTCCCTCGATACAATTTCTCGCAAAGGCTCGAAACCACTCGGGATGAAAAATTTGTTATGATTTTTAAAAAATACCGAATAAGTAAAAACGACACACAAAAAAGTTCCAGCATCGGGTGGAAGGTTGTGAAGAAAAATTTGTATCGGTTTGAAGGTCAGTACGATTTTATAAAAAAGAAATGGTCAAAGAAGTCAAAGAGCTTGGTTTGTAAAGATGTTGAGCGCGCAGGGTGGACGTTACAAAAAGATAAATCTGGACAAAAGATTGTTGGTGTAACGGCGACGTTAGAATTTGCGCGTGGCGTAAAACACGAAATGTTTTTTGCAACGCGATCCTACTACGCACTTTGTGCTACGAAGGACAAGTCGAGATTGATATGAAAATAAATAAAAATGGTTTTGCGATATATCTTGTTGTTTTTTTTACCGCCGCGATTGGTTTTATAGTGGTTGCGTTGTGGCATCGTTCGTCATTATCTTTTGATATTGCACATCTTCGCGAAGAAAAATTTAAAAATATGTATGCGGTAGAAATTGCACTTAACTACGGAGTTGCATGCGTAAAACAAAATGAAGCGTTCTTTTTTTCTCCCGCGGCGCGCATGCGCATGCCGTTTACATTTGATGTGAGCTTTTTATTAAAAAATACCATTTTTGAATCATTTCAATTGTCTATTACCATCAAATCAGAAAAAAAATCTAATGAATTACAGCTGCACGCGTTTTTAAAAAAAGATGCAAAAGTTGTAAGCTGCATGAAATGTTTATTAACACACACCGATAAAAAACATTCTAAGGAGCCAACTCTTGTGGTGGACCATATTACTCTCGGCACTTCTTCATAGCGCTTCATTTATATTTCCAGATTATTTAGGATGGATGATTCTTATTTTTTGGATTCCGCTTCTTTTTGTCCGAAAACATTTTTTTCGCGCAGGATTTTTCTGGGGAATAATTGCATTCGGATTGCATTTTATTTGGCTGATGGAGTTGCTTTATACAAAATCTAACGCGTCGCTCTCGCTCGCTATTGTTTTGTATCTGTGTGTTGTTATTTATTTTGCGCTGACTAGTGGGGTGTGGTTTTTTGTTTGTGGGTTGGTGTGTGGTTTTGTTTGCCGTTCGAAGAAACCCTTCGACAAGCTCAGGGCGAACGGACCTAATCAGAAACTTTGTCGAAAAGAATTATCACGAAGAATCTTGCGCAAAAACAAGTTATCGTTTTCTTTAATAATTAGTCTAAACTCTTGGTTAAAAGACCCGTTCGCCCTGAGCTTGTCGAAGGGTTTCTTCGAACGGCTTAATTTTATGTGGCGTTTCACAACCTTCCTAGCCACCTTCACCGCCTACTCAATATTTCTTAACAAATATTCATTATGGTTTTTTTATAACATTTACGGTTATCCATTTTTAAATCCCTCGCTCCCTCTTATAAAATATAAGTGGTTTATTTTCCTTCTAACGTTTTTGGGATTAAGTGGCACGCGGGTAGGAAACGATTTTTATATAAAACCGATTGAAAGTGGGGCGTACGAAATAGAGTTCGCGAACAAAAAAAAGGGGTTGTTGGTTTCGCCGGAGGACATGTATCCAGACATGCATGGAATTGCAATTTACGAAAAATTAAAAGCTATATATAAAGGAACGTGCGCGCGCACGCACGCGCACGCACGCGAGGCAGGTTGCATTTTTATGCCAGAAACATCCTTTTTAACGCCATTAACTAACGATTCGGAGTGGATTGAATTATGGGGAAATGTTTTGCCAAAGAACACACATTTATTTTTGGGTGGCGTGCGAGAAGAAGAAGGGCGATGGCATCAAACTGTTTATTGGATACATATGGGTCGCATAATATTAAATTATGATAAACAAATCATGTTCGATTTTACGGAAAATGTGAAAGGTGTGTGGAGCAATTTTGCGTGGGCCAACAATCTCTTTTTAAAAGATAAGCATTCATTGGAAGAAAGTAAAAACAAAAATGAAATCTCTTTTGTTGTGAATTCAGAACTTTCTATCGCGCCATTTATTTGCTCAGATTACTTTTTTTCGTCTAATAAAAAACGGCGGGCAAAAAACACGTTGAACTGTTTATTCATCAATGATACATGGTTTTTGGATTATTTTGGCGACTTGCTGGTGAGGTATATCAAAGTGAACGCTTTCTTGGCAGGAAACCCCGTGTTATGTGTTGGGTATAAAACAGGCTTAATGTATTTTGAATAGAAACGACATCGCGTTTGAGCAATCCGCAAAATTCTGGTAATCTTGGATCATGTTTTGATTAGATTTACAGTATTAAAAATGGCATTAGAAATGCATCGCATTAAAATGTGCAGCATTAATATGCATGAAAGGGTTCAGATGAAAGTTGTTATGCTCCAAGATGTAGAAAGAGTTGGGATGTCAGGGCAAGTAATTAACGTTTCTGATGGGTATGCACTAAACTTTTTAATTCCAAGAAAACTCGCAATTATAGCAACGCTGAAAAACGTAGAACATTATAAACAACAAGCGAAAAAAGAAAAAGTAAGCAAAGATGTTTTGCAAAGTAAAGTCGCTATGCTCGCTGAGCGCGTTAAAAACATGCATCTTACCATTAAAGAACGCAGCCATGATGACGGAAAATTATACGGCGCGGTAGGGCAAGATGAAATTGTTGCAGTGCTCAAAAAAGAGGGTGTTGTAATTAATCGTAAACAAGTTGAATTTGCAAAATCGATTAGAACAACCGGCGAACATAAAATTACAATAAAATTGTCTTCAAAATTCAAGCCCGTTCTTACAATAAAAGTTGTAGCGTTAGAAGTATAATTTGTGAAATCTAAGTCCTATGTTCAAAAGAGAGAAGTCAATGCGGAAGATATTTTAGGCAAGAGATTACCTGCAAATATCGACGCTGAAAAAGCCGTTCTTTCCGCTATTCTTTTGAATAGCGATAACATGTCTTTAGTTGTTGATATGTTAACGGCCGATGATTTTTATCATACACAACATCAAATTATTTATCAGGCACTTGTTGATATTGTCAGCGAAAATAAAAAAATAGACTTGGTCGTTTTGCAAGACCATTTAAATGCTCGCAAAACATTAGAAGAAATTGGCGGCATTGTCTATTTAATGGAACTACAAGAAGATATTCCTTCTATTGGTATGATAAATCAGCATGCAAAAATAATTAGAGACAAATCTATTTTGCGTAGATTGATTCATTCTTCCGCCGACATTATTTCTGATTGCTATGAACATCAGTCATCAGAAATAGGTTCTGTTTTAGACACCGCTGAAAAAAAGATTTTTCAAGTTTCGAACAAAATTTCATCACAGGCGTTTGTTCAATTAAATCTTTTACTTAAAAAAACATTTAAACATTTAGCCGATGTAAAATCGTTGCGCGATGGCGTGACGGGGGTTCCCACAGGTTTTGCTCAATTAGACCAAATGACTTCCGGCTTTCAGCGTGGAGACTTAGTTATTTTGGCGGGGCGGCCGTCGATGGGAAAAACAGCGTTGGCGTTAAACATGGTTTTAAATGCGTGGCGAAATGGATTTTCTGTTGGTGTCTTTTCTTTAGAAATGTCATCCGAACAATTAGTTTTGCGTATGCTTTCTTCTGAGTCTGGCATTCCTAACCAAAAAATAAGAAACGCGACGATTTCTTCTGATGAATGGATGGAACTTACAAACACGGCTGCAAAACTTGCCGACGCAAAAATATTTATCGATGACGCTGCTGCTCTTTCTATTATGGAATTGCGCGCGCATGCCAGACGATTAAAGACCCAGCACAATATACAAATGTTGGTTGTCGATTATTTGCAACTACTTCATGGCGGTCAGCGGTCAGAAAATAGAACTCAAGAGATTTCTATGATTTCGCGATCTCTTAAAGCTTTGGCAAAAGAATTAAATCTTCCAGTTATTGCACTTTCACAGCTTTCTCGCTCGTTAGAAAGTAGAATGGACAAACGGCCTTTACTTTCTGATTTAAGAGAGTCTGGAGCCATTGAACAAGATGCCGACTTAGTTTCTTTTGTCTACCGCGACGTGGTATATAATCCAGAGACAGACAACCCCGAGCTTGCAGAGATAATTGTTGGAAAACAAAGAAACGGTCCAATTGGCACAGTGCCCGTTAGATTTATCGGCGAGGTCACAAAGTTCGAAGACTTAACCGACATGGGGTATGAGTAGCTAGAACAAAAAGGGGAGAGTTGATTGTGAGAAAGGGAATATCTTTTTTTATCTTTGCGTTCGCATCTTTTTTTATTTTCAATCATGCTTTTTCTAATCCTACGAGAGTTCAGCAAGAGACTTTTGCCCAAAAAATAGAATCTCAAGATGGTGATATATGTAAAGTCGCACAACAGCATATAAAAGACCCTTCAATAACAAAATTACTTATAGCTCATATCGAAACACAAGAAAACCCATTACGTTATATTGCGATTAGTTTTAACAATGTTTTTTGCATTGAATACTATGGGTTTGTGCAGGGAATTTTTGATGCAGTCATAAAGAAACTTGAGCCGAATAAAAAATTAATTGAATTAGCAAGGAAACAAGCTAGGGTAAAGACAAACACTATTATTGCAGAAATGTTTAATTCATATCTTTTAGGCTGGGAAGGATTTGGGTGGTAATCCTTGGAATCGACCCCGGCTTTCATGTCACGGGCTTTGCAATCTTAAAGCACGAAAATAATAAATCCTTCCTTCTTGATTATGGATATCTTCAGATGAGTTCCAAAAAGTCTTTAGCCGAGCGAACCAAAATTTTCTACGACTTATTCGTCGAAAAAATAAAAAAATATCAAGTTACACATGTTTCTTTAGAAACATCATTTCTTGGCAAGAACGCGCAAACGTTTTTAAAACTTGGATATCTTAGAGGAATTTTATATTTATTATCCTCACAATATAAATTAGAAATTTCCGAATTCGCGCCACGCGAAATTAAACAATCAATTGTTGGTTTTGGCGGGGCGTCAAAAGAGCAAGTCGCGGCGATGGTTTACCGAATGTTTCCAAAGCTGAGCGAAGTAAAGACAATTGCAAAGAATGATGTTACGGACGCGCTCGCAATTTGTGTGTGTGGATTTTGGAGCGCGAAGAGGGCAGCGGTGATAAAGCGGGCGATGTGACTTTTTATATATTAAACTATCAAAACATAATTATTCTTTTTTAATCCCGCAGATAGAATTCTTTGCCGCTCACCCTGAGTGATTTTTTCTTAAAAGTAGTATCGAAGGGTTTCTTTGAGCGGATAAAACAAACAACATAATTCTTATTCTCTTATAACTTAAATTTACGGAAGTAAGTATTTCGTAAAACGAAATACTTACTTCCGTATCATATTTTAATAAAAAGAGATATATAGCTAGCGTCCGATAATAGGTATTATGTGTATAATACATAACTATTTAATAATAGAAAAACTCTTTGAAAACATTGAATAATAAGGACTTCTTCTTAATTTATTCTTAAAAAGAAATTCTCTTCTAAATAAATATCAACGAGCTGCCTTATCTCTTTAATTAAATTATAAAAAACAAAAAAAATCGTGAAAAAATTTAAATATATACTTACCCGGGTTATTTTCTACTAACTCTTTTGTTTGCTTTTCAAAACCAAGTATGGCGATGTTTTTTTTAATCAACTCCTGTAATAATAGAGGGAGTTCTGTAAAGATTATGTCGTAACGGTCTTTCATCATTGGGTTACCTAATAAATTTATAACTTCAAGATCTGGCAGGTCCCTAATTTCTTCAGGCAAGCTACTTAATTTATTGCAATAAAGATCTAAGAATTTAAGTTTTTTACAATTACCAATTGTTCGAGGAAGCTCTGTTAATGAACAATCCCGAAAATAAAGTTTTTCCAGTTCTGTAAGAAGACCAATTTCATCCGGCAATTGCGTTATTCTACTGCCATGAAGATCAAGCTCTTTAAGACTTGTAAAAAATCTAATTTCTGGAGGCAACGGATAATCCTTCGGAAGACCGCTGCCCAAAACATCAGGATCAATATCAATGATAAGCTTTTTAATCATTGATATACATTCGTCACCAAGTGTTTCTTTAACGTATATCAAAATACCCGCTACTCCTTTAACTCCACAAAAATCATTGTTAATTATCATAACCCCATCATCACTAATCCCAAATTTAACTTCCCTTCTATTCCCACAGTCAGTAACAACCGCCAACTTATGAGTACCTACAAACGAAACTTGTTCAGCCTGTAAAGCAAAATAAGGAGCAGAAGCGCTCTCAAAGGGATCCACAACATCGGTTACTATTTCCATCCCCCTCACCTGCGTCGCAGCACAACTTAAAATTGTAACCGCATACAATAAATATTTTATTGTTTTCATGTAATTCCTAAAAAAAATTAATGATTAAACTTTTTCCCGATTTTTTACTTGTGCATTATGATAGCAAAGAGAGAAAGAAAGGCAATTTTTTATTTACGAGGCGTGTCTTCGCCCGGTGCATTACGAATTTCTACTGAGTTTCCAACTAATTCTTGTACTTTCTCTTTATCCAAGTGGTTCCCCGTAATATCAATAATTTCAAGCTTTTGAAGTTCACCAATTTCTTCAGGCAATTCCATTAATTTGTTGAAAGAAAGATCAAGCCATTTCAGATTTGGAGATTTACAAATATTTCTTAAAGCATTTTTACTTAGTTCATTTTCTCTAAGATAAATAACTTCAAGTTTTGTAAGTTTATCAAACACATCTGGCAATTCTGCTAGTTGGTTGAAAGAAAGCATAAGCTCTTCAAGATTTTTAAGCTGCCTAATTTCTGCAGGTAATTCTGTGAGGTTGTTTTTAGAAAGACGAATTTTTTTTATACGATTGGCATTATTATCTTCCAAAGAACCCAGACAACACAAGATAGGACTTAACTGTTCAGCTGTTAATTCTTTACCAAAAAAATCCACTTTACCATCACTATCAATTAAATACTCACCCTGCGAAATAACTTCAGAATACACGTCATCTTCCAACGGCTCATAAATACCTAAACTACTCGCCCCACATCCACCCCACACCTGCGTCGCGCCGCAACTTAAAGAGACAAAAAATAATAGTAATTGCAGTCCCTTTGTCATCAAAACACCCTGGTTCATAAATGAACGATTGTAACAATTTCCCCATATCTAACACATTTTTAATTTTATCAAAAAGAAGGAAATTAACAAAACAGAACAAAAAAAAACCGCCATGAGAGTAAACCCTGCATGGCGGAAAGGAGAAAGGAGATTGTTAAGACTTCTTACTAATAATCCACCCCCTTGAGGCCGAAGCCTCAAGTGGTGGAAAAAGGAGAGTAGTAATGAAGTCTTTCATAATTTTCCACATTTTTAGGTTACAATATATCAAAAGAAATGCAAGTGGATTACAAAAACGCTTTATTTGGCGCATTTTGCGCTCGCAAGTTTCTATCTGCAAATTCACCCTCCGGCGATCGTTTTTTTAAACCAAGGCGTTAAGCACCTATTTTTTTAACATAAACATGCAATTTTGTGGATTTTGTTCCAAAAAAATATCTTTAACGGCCATTTACTCAAACATCAATTCTATGTGTCCAAAAAACAGCGTTATTACATCTTTTTGTTTATATTTGCCGCCGCAAGAATTCAATTAGTATTTTTTGATCAACTAGCAGCTTGTTTTTCAGTATCTTAAAAAAATAAGCGCCCTACAAAGAAATTATTTGAACATTTTTAGAAAAGTAACCACTCTTCTTTTTGATCATAGATTTTAGTGGAACGGTTACAAAAATTTGTGTGGAAAGATTTTGTAAAATTTTACAACAATCAGAAAATCGTTTGTCGTCAAAATCTGTTAAAAAATCGTCGAGAAGAATTACGGAAGAAACTCCGTTTGATTTCAATTTTAAATATTGTGCGATTTTTAATAAAAACACAATAAGTTTTTGTTGCCCGCGCGAAGCATACACGCGCGCTTTTTTATTTTGAAAATGAATTGTAAAATCATCAATGTGAATTCCAAATAAACTTCTGTTCCATTTTAACTCGTCAGAAACTTTTTCTTGATATCTCTTCCAGAAAACATCAAAACTTTCGTTAGGCTTTGTATTCTTTGGCTTATATTCGAGCGTCACGCATAAATCTGTTGGCAAAAAATATTTAGCTAATAAGTCATTAACTGTTTCTTCTATTTCTTTTAAAAATGAAATTCTTTGTTTTTGTATTTTCTGAGAATGCTGCCACAATTGTTTTGTCCACACACCCAATTCTTCCAATTGAGATTTTGTTAAAACATAATGATTGAGTAAAAAACTATTTCTCTGCTCAAGAACTTTTTTATAATCTCTGAACTGTATTAAAAAATCTTCGTGAAAAACCATTAATGCTTGATTCAAAAAAAAACGTCGCGCCTCGGGCGCGCCCTGCACTAATTGAATATCATCTTCTGCAATACTAATGATTCGGTAATAAGAAAGAATATCTTTATAAGACTTAATTGGTTTTTTATTAAACTTTACTACTTTGTTTTTATCACAAAACCCAGCTTGTATGCGATGAGAAATCTGAGTTTCTACTTCGTCAAAATCTATACCCACAAAAAAATGATCGGTGCCAAGTTGTACTAACTCGGCACCGCGATTCGTTTTAAACGATTTTAAATAACATGCGTAGTGTAATGCTTCTAAAAGGCTAGTTTTCCCCGAGCCGTTTTCACCTTCAAGCACAACAACATTGTTATCGAAGGTAAACGTTTTGTCTGTAAAGCAACGGAAGTTTTTTAGCTCAAGGGACTTTATAAACATTTACTACTACTGTTGTGCATTAAAAACTGGCATCACCAAATATGTTAATGTAAAATCATCACTTTCAGTTTCAAAAATAATTGGCTTCGCCGAATTCTTAATTAAAAAGTTTATTTTTTCTTCACCAAAAATTTGTAACCCATTTAATAAATACGGGGAATAAAATTTACTTTCAACATGCTCTCCCGCAAATTCATCTAAACCAATAGATTCATCTAGTTTTCCTATTTCTTTATTATGCAAAGAAATATCAATCGTTCCTGGCTTAAATGTAAAATTGGTAGAAACAAACTGGCCAGAAAGCAAGCATCCCGCGCGTTTTAATGTTTTAGAGAAAACACTCTTTGCGACAACGGCTGGGCGGAAACCTTCTTTATCTAAAACTGGTTGGTATTGTGGAAACTTGTCAGCAATAAGTTTTGTGAAAAAATTAAAATGTGTACCAGAAAAAACAAGTTGGCTTCCACATTCACCAACAAAAACTTGTTCTGAATCTGAACCATCTAGAATTTTCTTTAATTCTAATACCGCGCGCTTTGGCAATAACCATTTTTTTGCATCGGCAAGCGTGTACGAATCAGATTTAATTCTTGCAAGACTATGTCCATCGGTCGCGACTAATGTCATACCTTTATCGTCACACTCAAATAACATTCCATTTAATGCTGCGTTTGCATTGTTGTTTGGAATCACAAAAGAAACTTTGTTTAAAAGTTTTTGTAAAAATGATGTTTCGATATTCATCAAATTTTCTATGCGTTCCGGGAACGGAGGAAAATCTTGTGCATCGCGAATGTTAAGTTCTAAGTCTACCCCACCTGACTGTAACCTTAATTGGTTATCTTCTATTGTGCATGAAATATCGCCATCTAATTCTTTAACTAATTCAAAGATTCTTTTTCCGGCAATTAAAAAGCTCATAGGTTCGGTTAACGAACTTTCTATGGCTGCGCTCGATTGCAAGCTAATTTCTAAGTCTGTTGATTTTAACGTTAATTCGCGCGGCGCGATTTGAAATAAAATAGATTCTGTTACATCTAGAGTTGTTTTTTTTGAACATATTGGTTGCATAGAAGAAAGCATAGATAACAATGCTCTCTGTTCAATTTTAAATGTTTCTTTCATTGTGGTATCTCCAATAATAATTGACTAGCCAAAAACACTTTCTAAGTATAAATAATGATACTGAATTATCAATAAAGATATTAATTAGCACGCGGATGTTTTTTATCGTAAATATCCCGCACCTGTTTATTCTCTAGATGAGTATAAATTTGAACGGTCGTTAATTGTTCATGACCGAGCAACAATTGCAACGAACGAATGTTCGCGCCGTTTTTTAATAAATGTGTTGCAAGCGAATGCCGCAAACTGTGCGGAGAAATTTTTTTATTAATTCGCGCTTTTTTCATCAATTTATTTATTAAGTTCCATAATAATTGCCGCGAAACCGGTTTAACTTCTTTTTTATAAACAGTTGGAAAAACATAACGCACGGATGCAGGTTTTGCAGTTTTAGGAACTAATTTTTCAATGACAACATCAAGATAAGTACTCAGTAATTCTAAAATATTTGTTGGCAACGGAACCATTCGTTCTTTGTTTCCTTTTCCAACGATATTTATAAAGCCTGTATCAAAGTGAATGGAATCAATTGTTAAATTAACTAATTCAGAGACTCGCATGCCGGCAGCATACAAAAGATACAGCGCGACTTTATTTCTTATCCCGCGGTACGATGTATCTTTGTCTGCAACTTCGAACAACTGCTCAATCTCTTTTTCTGTTAAATAAACAGGAAGAGTTTGTTCAATCTTAGGAAAAATAAGAGATATTGCTTTATTTTCTACCCATTTTTGTTCGTGCAAAAAAGAAAAAAACAATTTAATTGAAGACACTTTTCTAGAAAGTGACTTGGCAGAAAGCCCGCGCTTTTTTAAATGCTGTAAAAATTTTTTAAGATGAGACGTTGTACAATTATTAATATTTTTTTTTGATTTGTTTAAAAATTCAAGTAGCTGTAAAATATCCGTTTTGTACGCAGAGAATGTATTATGTGAAACTCGTTTTTCTGTTGCAAGGTATGTTTCAAAGTGCGCGAGATACTGATCGTTTGTCTTCATTGCTCTCCACATAATTACATTTTTTATTATTTATAATGATTATTGAGTGTATTACACAAAATGACAAGAAGACAAGCTCAATGCAAAAACTAATAACTCTTTGCTACCAAAACGTCAGTTTTACTTTCTTTCTCACAAGCAAAACACGTTTTATGCTTCTGTTCTTTAAGCAAGCAACGAATTGTACCCTTAAACGGTTTTAAAGTTGCTTCGCATTCTGCGCTACCGCACCAACCGGTTTGATAAAAACCAGGTTGCGAATCTAACTTTTTACCGATAGTTTCTATTTTTTCTTCTTGGTACCAATTATCTTCCATGCGTTTTTTTGCGCGCGCAAAAAGTTGTTTTTGAATTTCTTCTAATAATTTTGTTGTTTCTGTTTCAACTTGGTCCATCGCAACAAATTGTTTCTTCTTTGCTCTTTCTGGTTCAGCGCGATTGACAAGAACAGCAGTATTTTTTTCTATATCCTTTGGACCAATTTCAATTCTGACTGGAACACCGCGAACTTCCCAATGAAAGAACTTTGCACCGGGAGTTTTTGTTTCATCAAGATCTATTTGAACTCTAAGCCCTAATTTTTCTAATTTTTCAAAAAGACTGTTCGCAGCATTTAAAACTTTTTCCTTTTCTTCATCTTTTCTAAAAATTGGAATAATCACCACTTGGATTGGCGCGACGTTTGGAGGAATGATTAAACCGTTTTCATCGCCGTGCGACATAACTATTCCACCAATCATTCTTGTTGCAACTCCAAAACTTGTACAATATGGAACTTTAACCTCACCATCTTTATCTTGAAACTCTAATCCAAATGATTTTGGAAAACTGTGCGCAAGTAAATGAGCTGTTCCAAATTGTAACGCTTTTCCATCTTGCATTAACGCTTCAATGCAATAGGTTTCATCCGCGCCCGCAAACCGCTCGCTTTTTGATTTAACACCTATAACAACTGGAATAGCTAAAACCTTTTCTGTAAATTCTTTGTACATTGCAATTTCCTGTTCAGCCATTTTTACAGCTTCTTCTTGAGTTGCATGTACGGTATGACCTTCGTGCCACAAAAATTCGCGCGTTCTTAAAAATGCACGCGGTCTCATTTCCCATCGCACAACATTTGCCCACTGATTAATTTTTAGTGGCAAGTCGCGCCATGAAGTTATCCATTTTGCAAACATGTGGTACATCATTGTTTCTGATGTAGGACGAATCACAAATGGTTCTTCAAGTTTTTTCCCGCCCGCGTGTGTGACAACTGCAACTTCTGGAGCAAAGCCTTCTACATGCTCTGCTTCTTTTTTTAAAAATGATTCAGGAATCAACAAAGGGAAATATGCATTTTTCGCGCCAAGCTTTTTTATGCGCGCGTCTAAATTCTTTTGAATCTCTTCCCAAATTGCATACCCGTATGGACAAATAACAAAGCAACCCGGAGTTGGGCTGCTGTCTACAAGTTCCGCTTGATAAATAACATCTTGATACCACTGTGGAAAATCTTTTTTGATATCTGTAAGTTTTTTCATATTCATTCCCTTAACTGTAATACTTATTAATCAATAAACTTTTATTTCTTGATCTTGTTTTCTTTTCCTAAGCCGCTCGTCCTGAGTGATTTTTTCTTAAAAATAGTATCGAAGGATGTACGCCAAAGGTGTGCACGGCAATTTCCTAATTCGACCTTAACTAGTATACAGGGAATTTAACTTACTTAAAATAAAAACCCCGCGGCAAGTTGCCACGGGGTTTTTATTAGATTAACTGATTAAAAAATCAATTAAAATTTATATTCTACACCAAGATTGAGGTAAAGAACTGGATCGTGTCCAAGTCCTGTGTAGTTGTTGTCTTTTGTATTTGGCATACCTTCAACATCTTTGTAGAGTGAACCTGGGAAGAAAATACCACCGATGCATTTTACCAAGAGACGTTCTACAGGAAGATATTCAAGTGTTGCATTTATTTCTGTTCCCAAGAATTTACTTGCATCTTGTTCTGTTTCCCAACCATATGACCATCCACCAACATAACCGGCTGATTGGTCTCCACTTATTACATGTTGCGTATTGTATGGACTATAAACAGAAGCATTTACATCCCACTGTTTTGGAGGGCAAGCCTCCCAGAACCACATAACATTTGTGGTTAACAACATGCGGTCATTTCTTAATGGTTTGTATTCTGTTCCCAAGCCAAGATATTGCAAGTTGCTGATATCATCAAAGTTGTTTTGTGCATTTGCAAGACGATAAGAAATATCTGTTGGACGTGGAACACGACGTAAATACATAATTACATAACTCTTTACATCATGACCAAGATAATTGTGATCGCCGTAAGGAATAAATGCGCGATAACGTTTGTCTAATTCGTCATTGTATGGATAATGATCACCAGAAATGTAACCGGCTGCGCCAGAAACACGTACTGGATAATTATCAAAATCATAACTTAAATCAACAATACCCATGTAACCACGATAGTCTATGCGGTAACCATCTCTAAAGCGAGCGTTTCCAAAATAGTCTGAATTGTAAGCACTGTCATATGATATTGCTCCATTATATTGTACGCCTTCACTAGTAGAAGGAGTTGCGCTTGCAAGTGCAACTGTTTGAGAATAAGGACCTGTGGAAAAAATATGTGTGTGATACGATCCAGCATCTCCAGCACTATACGCCAAGGCCGTGTCATCTCTATCGATTGGATACATAGTTTGATGACCAAATTGACCAGCGAGTTCAAAGTTTAATGTCCATCTTTTGTATTTATAGTCAACCATCATACCAACTGTACCAAGACGTGCACTTGAATCTGCATAACTACTAAATTCAACATAGTTTTCTGGAGAATCCATATAATACATATATGGTTCGACGTCTAATTCACCCCATTTTTTGCTGGAATGAGATAATTCCATCTTTGCTGCCCATAAGTCGCGATCTTTAGAAACGCCTCTTTTTGTTGGACGGCCATCTGTTCTTGCTGTCCAAACAGCAGCTCTTGTTTCACTAGAAGAAGAACTTACTTCTGATTGTTTTGTGTAATAAAAATCATAAGTAATGTTATCTCTTATGTGACCATGAAGCAAAATTCCTGGATGATTATAACGTGTATCTTCTGAACCGCCACCACCCCAACCAAGATAGTCGATATTCATTGGTGCATCACCAAATGAAATTCCGCGACCAAGTTGATAAGGGAAATAACCAGCTTTGACTGAAATTGGATGACGATCTAGCCAACCAACAAATGTTCCTAGATGAACATTAAGCCATGCTTCTTCAAGATATGTCGATGAAAATAATGGGTAGTAGCTAGAAGAATTGAGAGGCGTGTAACGGTATTCTTTTTGCCAGTATCCATAATTTGTTAAACGAAATAATCCGTCAACCGCACTCTTACCATATTTTTGTCGACCATACTGTGAGAAAAAATCAAAACATGATTTAAAAACAAACTGACTATATTGATCATCATCTGTGCGATGTAATGTTTCCGATTTATCCCTGAATGCCCACTGTGTTTCGATTTCTCCGCTAATATAAAGATCAATATCATTTTTTGTTAAAGAAATAAAACCAGGTGCAAAACCTGATTCTTTAGGCTGCAATAATGGTTCAAGCTTACCGTGTGAAGCAGACAGAACTCCAAAGCTCAAAACACCTATTACACATGCCGCTAATAATTTTTTAAGATTCCTCATACAAAACTCCTCTCTCAAACAGACACTTTTTCTGACCTGTTAACTCCTCCTAATTTTATTTATTCAAAAGAGCACGATTAAGCACTCCTCTTCATTAAATATTCTCCTTTCTTTTTTTAAAGTCATTTATCTTATTTCAAAGATCTTTTTTATCAAATTTTCTAAAGTACAGATATTAGGATAGATAGAGTATATCCACCTTGTCCAGAATTACTTTTATTTTTTTTAGACTGAATATATATTTTAACGTTTATTCGCACTCAATTCTTCCTGATAAAACAAGTATAATCCAACAATCACACTACAAAGCGAAATTCCATAATGCCACGTAACGGATTCTTTAAGGAATAACTTTCCATAAATTGCACCAAAAATGGGAGTCAAAAATCCAGTAAATGATAAAAAAGTAAAAGAATAACGCTTTAGTAAGAAACCATAAAGATTATAAAAAACAACATTGGAAGCAAGAATAAGAAGGAAAATATAAAACAAAAATGAAGGAATATTCGCGATAGAAAAAGAAAATCCTTCAAATAAAAAGGAGGTAATAAATGCAAGAATCCCGCCAATACTCATAGAAACACCGTTAATCATTGGTAGAGAATATCCTTTTTTCATAAGTTTCTTAACAGGAAACCAACCGTATGCAGCAGAAATAATTGCAACCAACAATACCAGTTCTGGTAATGATATTTTAAAAACTTCGCGCGCAACATTTCCGATGCTGTCGTGAGTTATTAAAATTGGAATCATTCCAGAAAATCCAATAATCATTCCAATAATTTTTTTCGCATGAAATTTTTCCGCAGCAAAAAAATATGCAAACACTGCGACAATAAATGGTGTGCACGAATACATAAAAACCGCTTTGGAAGAACTAATACCGCGCGACAATGCCCAAAATTCCGGAATGAATGCAAAATAAATATTAAATAAAATTACTTGTAAAAAAAGCCACACATCATTTTTTCGAAACACAAACTTTTTTTTATTTCTAAAAAATTGAAATAGTAAAAAAATAATCCCCGCAACTGTCATTCTAAAACCAATTGTAAAAAATGGTTTCGCGTAAACAAGAACGGTTTTAGCAATAGTGAATGTTGCCGCAAGTACTGCATACATGAATACAATTAAAAACATGTCATCCTCTTTTTTTTACCATTTTTTTCTATATCTCATATATAAAGAAATAGCACAAACTAATGGGATACTATAAAAACTAATCAATGGGAATAAAGATTTATGTAATAACAATGCTCCAACATTTACAGTAATATACGAAAATAAAAAAATAGAACCCGATAAAATAACACTCATTAAAAGATTACTTTTCTTTCTCGCTAAAAGCAGAATAGACCATAACGCGAGGAATGGAAAAAGTAATTGCCAAATAATTTGAATTATTCTTTTATGAAATTCTTTCCATGCAACATCGTTACTATCTTTATTGTTAACCAAATCATACCACGTCATAAACTTTGGTTGTTTAGAAAACGTACTTTTTGTTTTACCAAAAAGTTTATCCATTGTTACCTGTAGTTTTTTAAACGACGTAATATAATGTTGCCCTTCATTAGTGTTATAAATAGATCCTTTATATAAATAAAATGCATCTTGCGCATACTCACCACTTTCTGCCGTCATAACATATCGTTTTCCATCTTTTTCTTTAAACATAAATAACACTTTTTGAAATGTAATAATATTCTGTTGAGTATTTTTTTGCTTAAAAAACAACATCGCGCGGTCATTAATCGTATGAAACTGGTTTGGTTCTAGATTTTCTATATGTTGTTGCGCAAGTTTTACAATAAGTTTTTTACCTTGCCAATAACTTTCTGGAGCCCATTGAAAAATAAGTGGTACAAAAAAAATACTTACTAATAATGAAAAAAGAGAAACTGCAACAACCAGCGCCTTGCGCGCGCGCCGCCAAAAATAAAAATTTAGCACCTCATCTTCTATAAAAAGATTCCCCATAGGAATTTGAACAGCAAGACACGTTGCCAGAGGAATAGCAAATAAAGAAACCATAGGAATAATAAGTAAGAAAAAAGATATAATTTTAAATGAAAGAGGGACTGCAATAATGCGAACGATTAAATCACATGACGCAAAAACTGGAATCAAACCAATAAGAATAGCAATAAACAAAAAAACTATTCTTTTTAAATAATGAAGACATAACATCTATTCACTTAAAATCGTAAGTTCATCATCCACAATAGAAACGCGTTCTATTTTTAATGATTTTCCTGTTTCTACATCAACTTCCACGCATACACCATTAACAGCAAATGGACCTTCTTTTGCAACTTTAAACGCAATAGGCATCTGTGTTAAAAAGTGTTCCGTTACAATAGATTTATTTACTCCTAGTGCAGAATTCATTGCACCAGAAAAGCCAAGATCAGAAATAAAACTTGTGCCATTTGGTAATATTCGTTCGTCAGCCGTTTGAACATGTGTATGCGTTCCCATTACGCCAGAAACTTTTCCGTCGAAATGAAAACCAAAAACTTTTTTTTCCGATGTTGCTTCTGCATGAAAATCTATAAAAATAATTTTTGTTTTTGTAGATAGGAATGTTAATAAAGATTCAACCGCCCTAAACGGACAGTCTAAATCTTCCTTCATAAACACTCGACCCGCAACATTTATAACTCCAACAGAAATTCCTTCAACATCAAAAAGAACATATCCTTTTCCTGGAGCACCTGCTGGATAATTTGCAGGACGAATAAGAGTTTCGTTTTCTGCTATGCATTGATATATTTTTTTGTGCGCCCATATGTGATTACCGGTTGTAACAACAGACGCACCATTCTTTTTTAAGAATTCAAAATCGTGAGGCATTAAACCACGACCATTTTTCGCGGCATTTTCACCATTTACAATAACAGAATCAATTTTGTGTTTGCGTTTTAATTGCGGAACCCACTTTTCAAACAATGCTTTTCCTGGTTCTCCAACAATGTCGCCTAAAAACAAAAATCGTAATGTTTTATTTTGCATATTCAATAACTCGTTTTTCACGAATAACATTAACTTTAATCTGACCAGGGAAATTTAATTCTTCTTCAACTTTCTTTGCAAGTTCTCGTGCAAGTTGCAATGCTTTTTCGTCACTTACTGTTGATTCCTCAACAATGACACGTATTTCTCTACCAGCCTGTAGTGCATACGCTTTTTTTACACCTTCAAATGTGTTCGCAATATCTTCTAACTGTTCTAGTCGTTTAATGTACGCGGCTAAGGTTTCTTTTCTTGCGCCTGGACGAGATGCAGAAATAGCATCTGCTAAATGAATAATAATTCCATAAATACTTTTTGTAACAACGTCATCATGGTGACTTGCAATTGAATCTACAATAATTGGTTTTTCACCATATTTCTTTGCAAGATCGGCGCCAACAAGTGCATGTGGTCCATCAACTTCTGCCGAAACAGCTTTACCAATATCGTGCAACAATCCCGCGCGCGCTGCAATGTTAGTATCAACACCCAACTCAGCAGCAATCATGCGTGAAAAGTGTGCAACCTCTATACTGTGACTTAAATTATTTTGTGTATAACTTGTTCTAAAGTGTAACGCCCCAAGAAGTTTAATCAGTTCTGGATGCATTCCACTAAACCCAAACTCTAAAACTGAATCTTGTCCTAATTCTTCTATATTTGCATCAAGCTCTTCTTGACACTGTTCAACAGTTTCTTCAATTCGTGTTGGATTAATTCGTCCATCCTGAATTAATTTACCAAGGGAACGCTTTGCAATTTCTCTTCTTATTGGATTAAAGCCGGAAATTGTTATAATTTCTGGAGTTTCACCTATGACAAACTCCATACCTGTTGCCATCTCTAATGCTTTAATGTTTCGTCCTTCTTTACCAATAATTCTTCCCTTCATTTCTTCATTTGGAAGATGAATGATACTTGAAGAATGAAGTGTTACTTGTTCAACAAGATAACGCTGCATAGAAGAACATAAAATATCGGCTACTTTTTCTTTTGCAGAAAACTTTGTGTCTTCCTCTACTTTTGCTAACCATTTTTGACTATCAAGTTTTACTTCTTCTTGCAAAGATTCAAATAAAACCTTTTTCGCTTCGTCGCGCGTCATACCACTAATTTTTTCTAACTTATTTACTAAATCCTGATAAATATTTTTTAATTTTACTTCGTCAGTATTTAATTGATCAAGACGCTTTGAAAGTTCTCGCTCTTTTCTTTGCTGTTCATTTCTTATTTCATCAAGCAAAACTTCTCTATTTTCAAGCGTGTCTTCTTTTTTTTGATATTTGTGTTGAAGTCTTTGTATTTCTATTCTTGTCTTGTTTGTTTCAAGATCAAAATCACTTCGACGTTTGTGAATCTCGTCTTTTAATTTTAAAAACGATTCTTTTTTGTCTCGTTCTATATCTTCTCTTGTCCTGCGAAGCAATTCATTTACGTTTTGTTCTGCATACTGAATCCGCTTACGTTTTAACGCTGCAAAAATAACACAGGAGATAACGCCAGAAAGCGCGCCTCCCAAAAAGATTATTCCCATTGAGCCAATCATATTTATATCTTTCTTTTCTTATATAACAAAATTTATCAAACATATACATTACAATAAAATTCCACCTTTTAAAACAAAGTAAAAAGTAGTAAAACCCAAGAACGGATAATTACAAAAAAAGGCTTTATTAAAGCACAATATCCGCATAAAATACATTTCATTTGTAATACAAGTTTTAGTATACAGGAAAATAAAATATAAAGAAAATTTGAAATTTTGGAATATAGGCTACTACAACCTAATAAAAAAGCCTTATAAGCTAACGCTTATAAGGCTTTTTCGAGTTTCTCGGCGAGCTCGCCCGTCTTAATTTTGTATCGAGAGGCACTTTCTTTTTGTTTTATGCCGTCTACTGCACACTGAAGTGCCACTAAGACTGCAACTTTTGTGTAATCTTTAAGTTCTGCGCCGTTCACAATTGTTTGCATCATCTGATCAACTATTTGGGCTGCATTATAAACAACAGCCTCATTTTCATCGGTAACAATAGAATAATTCTTACCAAAAATAGTGATCGTCAATTTTTTAGGACCATCCATAGCTCTTACTACTCATTTTTTTCTATAGAATTAATACCTTCAAGCAATTCTTCTATTGCAGTTTTAATTGCTGTTTTCTCGCTTGTCAAAGACTGTTTTTGATCATTTTCTTGTAATAACGTACTTTCAAGATGGCTGCATTTATTCTTTAATGTTCCATACTCAGCTCTTAATGCGTTGTTGCGTTCTCGTAAGTCTTTGTTTCTTTGAATAATATCAAGGACCTTTTTTTCAAGCTCTAGTAATTGCTTCATCCTTTTCCCCTTTTTCTTATTCCCCAGAAATTAACCCCTAATCCACACTAACACTTTACTAAAGGCCTTTTCCGAAAATCAAGAAGTTGCTTTTTTTGCCTTTTCAATAAGCGCTGCAAAGGCTTTAGGTTCGAAAATTGCTAATTGACTTAACATTTTTCTATTCAATTTCACATTCAACTTTAAAAGCGCATTAATAAAACGGCTATAAGAAATACCATTTAACTTACATGCAGCACTAATACGAGTAATGAAAAGTTTTCTAAAGTCTCTTTTCTTTAATTTTCGACCAATATAAGCAAACTCAAGTGCTCTTAATAATGTTTCTTTTGCTCGTCTGAAGATATTTTTTCTTTGTCCCCAGAAACCCTTTGTTTGCTTAAGAAGCTTTTTATGTCTTTTGCGTGTCATCACGCCACGTTTTACGCGACTCATCGTTCAAATCCTTTATAAAAATAAAATTTTAATTAACTATATGGTAACAACTTTGATATTTTTTTCTCATCTGCTGGAGAGAAATATCCTTTTTCTCGTAACGTTCTAACTTTTTTTGCATTTTTTGCCCATGCATGATGTCTTCTATATGCTTTAGCACGTTTAATTTTTCCAGAACCAGTTCTATGAAACCGTTTCTTACTTGCAGAATGTGTCTTCATCTTAGGCATGATTTATCCTTTAATTTTATTGTGGGCCATCTTGTCCTCCATAGTCTTTTTGCAGGAGGAAGCGAATGCCTACTTATCTTTTATGTAAATAATCTTTGACCAAAAAGGACCGCCTCTATGATCTTTTTCTAATACAATAGTCCCGAGCTTTTGATCTTCTACATCTTTTATGATGCGTTCAAAAAACTTAGCTCCCGTCTGACTCATCATTGCACGTTCTCGTCCCCTGAACTGCAATGTGAATTTCACGCGTTTTCCATCATTTAAGAATTCATACGCGCGATTTAATTTTGTCTTATAATCTTGATCGCCAATGTTTGGGCGTAATTTTACTTCTTTTATCTGAATAATTTTTTGTTTTTTCTTCGCTTCGCCTTGTTGTTTCTTCTTCAGATACAGATGTTTTCCAAAATCCATTATCTTAGCAGTAACACCATTATCTTTTATTCCGATTTGAACCAAATCAAGAGAAACTTCGTAGGCCCGCGCAATGGCATCTCTTCTAGCCATTTCACCAAGATTTTCGCCAGTTTCAGAAATAACATAAACGCGATCCGCTTTAATCCGCTCATTAATAAAAACTTCTTTTTTATTCGAAGAAGTTTTTTTAAATTTACTCACTATCTTTTTCTCCAACAACAGGTTCTTCTATTTCTTTATGAACCGCATCAAAAACCTTTTTAAAAAATGCAGCGTCATCTTTTAGCTTCTTTAAACAATTGTCTCGACCTTGCGCAATTTTTTCTTTCTCAAAAGAAAACCACGAACCCGATTGCGCTATAACATTGTAATGAATCGCTGCGTCAAGCAAATCTAACTCGCGACTAATGCCTTCTCCAAACACCAAATCAACTTCAACTCGCTTAAACGGCGGTGCTACTTTATTTTTTACAATTTTTATTGCAAGCCTGTTCCCGAAAATCTTATCACCTTTTTTCAACGAGCCAATGCGTCTAATATCAACACGGACCGAAGAATAAAATTTTAATGCATTTCCGCCTGTTGTAGTTTCTTTACTTGCAAACGGCAAGCCGCCAATTTTATGACGAATTTGATTAATAAAAATCAAAACCGCTTTTGATCTGCTCACAACAGCTGTTAATTTTCGTAGTGCTTGCGACATCAATCTTGCTTGAAGACCAACATGAACATCTCCCATGTCGCCTTCTAGTTCTGCCTTAGGAACCAATGCTGCGACAGAATCAACTACAACAACATCAACCGCACCAGAACGAATAAGCATCTCTGTAATTTCTAATCCTTGTTCACCATAATCTGGTTGTGAAATAATTAGATTATCAATATTTATACCAATTTGCTTAGCATATGCAGGATCCATAGCATGCTCTGCATCAATAAACGCACATGTTCCACCGGCTTTTTGCGCTTGCGCAATCACATGCAATGTCAAAGTAGTTTTACCAGAAGCTTCTGGTCCGTAAACCTCAACAATTCTACCCCTTGGTAATCCTCCTACTCCCAATGCATTATCAATTAAGATAGAGCCTGTAGAAACAGTATCTATCCCTTTCTGGGCTTGTTGCCCAAAAAGCATAACAGAGCCTTTACCAAATTGTTTGTCAATCTGTGCAAACGCAACTTCTAGAGCTTTTTGTTTGCTCGAAGAGGCTGCAGCTCCCTGTTTTGTTTGTTGCATATAATAAATCTTCCTTATTTCCGGTTATGATGCGTAAGTTGTAACCATGTTTTTATAAATTTCTATTTTAGCATTTCTTCTTAAAGATGCAATAAATGCCTCAAAATAAAGCTGTTTCTTTGATACTTCATGATCTTTTACCAGTAATTCTTTATTCTTTGCATACTCATCCTGACTTCCAGCTTCCTTATTAACCAGCTGGATAAGATAAGCATCTTTTTCGTGTTGATACACTAAAACTTGTTTAACGTCAGATATTCCATGTGCTTTTTTGGAAAGTGATTCTATATCTTTAAATTCATCAATAGACTCATCACTTTTCACTTTTTTGGTAGTCACAAGTTTTACACCAAACTCATCACATACCTTCTTAAAGTCAACGCCATCCAGAACCTTTACGCGAGCTTGTTGGATTGCTTCTTCCATTGTCTTCTCGCCTTGTTCTGAGTAATAATCCTTGGCAATCTCTTTTTCAGCTTTTTCGAATTTAGGAATAAAGCTTTTTTGAACATCATTAATTACATATAAAACATGTTTGCCCTGATGCACAAAATAGCCATATTTTTTTGAACGTTTGTCTTCGGAAAAAACCCTCTGAACCAAAACAGCTTCAATTTCGTATCCAGTGCCCTGGTCTGCTGTTAACCAATCTGTTTGAGTTGCTTTTAACTTATTCTCTTTCACAAAATCGTTTATAGCATTTTCATCAGAACGAGACTTGCGAACAATAACTTCAAGATCACCTTTTAACGAAGTAAGAGCTTTGCGAGATTTTAATGTTTTTTCTATTTCATCTTTTACATCTTCAAGTGGTTTTTCGCTTGCAGATATTCTGTCTTCAAGTTTTACAATTTCAAACCCACGTTTTGTTTTTATAACATTGGATATTTCACCGTTCTTTTTCAAAACTAAAAACGCAACTCGTTCGAGCTCTGGGTCATGCGTTCCGCGCTTAAAGAAATCTAGCAAGCCACCTTTTGTAGCTGTTTCTTTATCCTCAGAATATTTTTTTGCAATCGATGCAAATTTTTCTGGGTTTTCTTTTATTTCTTTTGCATATAAATTTATTTTTCTTTCTGCTGAAATAACAGAATCTGGCGATGCATCTTCAGGCAAACGAACAACTATTGTTCGGACTTGTACTTTTGGAGGTATTCGATACAAAGATGCTTTATTTCTTTCGTAAAAAGTTTTCAACATTTGATCATCAACGACTATTTTTTTAGAATAATCTTCGGGAGAAAGAACCCAATATTGAGACTTTTTCTTTTCTTGTTCTCGGTAATGTTCTTTATTTTCTTTAAAAAATGACTTTAATTGTTCTTTAGACGCTGTTTTCTTTTTTGCTTCTTTTTCAAACTGGTCAACGGTGAAAACTGCTATAGAAAAGCTTTTCTTAGCATTTTTATATTCAAATAAATCTCTTGCCTCGACATTAGTAATGTATCCTGATCCTACTGTAAACTCCATTATAAGATTTCGTTTAAATTCTGCTTCTCTGCTTTTTTCGAAATCAGAAACAGTCATATGAAGACGACTTAAATAATTTTGATATGCAGTCATGTTAATTCTTCCTGTTTGATCAACAACTGAAGAACTAACACTTTTTCCAAGTTGTTCTACAAAATACTTTGGATGCAAATCGATATTAAAATCACACGCAACTTTATTTAGAAGTTCGTTTTGAATACACGATTGCAGCGAATCTTCTTCCATGTTCTGCACACCAAACATTTGTGCAACACGATCTGCAGACATTCCAAAATATCGTGCCATATCATCAATCTTTGACTTCGTTCCCGCATAAACTTGATGGAAATCTTTCAACGAAACTTTTTTACCATCAACACATGCAACAACTACAGAGTCTTTTGTTGATGGATTTTTCAAGAAAAAAGCCATAGCACCACCAGAAAGTGCCAAACTAGCAAGAACCACCCACCAAACTGTATTCCACTTTTTTATCTCTTTTCTAAATAAAAAAATCATTTTTGAGCTCCCTTTTCTTTCTTATATAAGTCATCTTCTAAACAACTAACCACTTTTTTTGTCTCGCAATCATCAATAGAATGCATAGTAATAGTACGACAAATATGCAAAGTTTGCGAGCACTCTTTTTCTAAATTTTTTCTAAAACTATTCCAAAAAGTTAGCTGCCGCTTTGCATACAAACGGGTTTCTTTTTGAATCGTAGCAACAAGTTCTGGGAATTCTTCCTCTTTTTCTCCTTGTTCAATCCACGAAAAAATTTCACTGTATCCAATCAACCCCTTTTTATCTAGAAATGGTCTCCATAATTTTTTTGGGAGTTGTTTAACTTCATCAATCCAGCCGTCTTTTATCATTTCGACTGTTCTTTTGTTTATTTTGTCGAATAATAATTCTCTTTCTGGAGATAGAAAAATAAATAGGAAATCAAAATCTGCCTGGAACGTTGCTTTTAACTCGGAAGGTTTTCTTCCTGTTTTAAACCAAATTTCCAATGCTCTTTTAATACGATACGTATCGTTCTGATGAATTTTCTCCGCTCGTTCCGGATCAATTTCATTAAGTTTTTTCCACAAATCTTCTTCTGAAATTTTATGAACCACATCACTTTTTTTTGATAATTCTTCAATTTTTTGTGGCGGGAAAAACACCGATTTTAAATAGAAAAGTGAACCTCCAACAATAAGAGGTATTTTATTCCTGCTCCACACCTCTTTGATTTTTTCGCGCAAAAGTTCTCTATATTTTACAACATTAAAATCAACTGGTTCAGAAACAATATCAAAAAGATGATGTGGAATTTTTTGATTTTTCCAATCCGGTTTTGCAGTTCCTACAGAAAGTGGTTCGTAAAACTGTCCAACATCTGCGTTAATAATTTCTACCGGAATGCGTTCAGAAATGATAAGTGATAGCGCCGTTTTTCCAGAACCGGTTGGTCCTGACAAAAAAATAACATACGGCTTTTTAGTTGTTGGTATTTTCATGGTAAGAAAAACTTATTTCGTTAAATAGAACCAACCCTTTTTTATTAATTTAAAGTGATGTTTTTTGTGATTGATTATATTCAAAAGAAACATATTCCCTAAACGGCCCTCGTATTTCGCGAATCACCTCGTCTCGAGTTTGTCCGCGAACTGTTACAATTTCTTGTATAATTAAATCTTCCGTAATATTCAGTAAATTTCTTTCCCCAAACGAAAGATCTTTTTGCTTTGCTATAAACATTAAATCTCTATAAACCTTAGAAAGGTCAGCCAAACTTCCCCGTTGAATTTTTTGCTGATATTCCTTGTTTCTTTTATTCCAACCTGTTGGAGTAAAATCTAAAGAATTTAATTTTTGTTTAGGTTGTTTATATAATTCGTTTAAAGATTTTACAATTTCTTCAACCTCGCTAAGTGCTCGCACACCTATCGCATCTGTGTTCTTTACCGGAACAAGAATGGTCATTTCTTTAAACAGAAATTGTAATTTAAAAAAAGAAACGTCAGTTCCCGCAATAATCTTTTCATCAATAGATTCTATTGAGGCAACACCGTGACCGGGGTAGAAAACTTTATCGCTCACTTTAAACATTATCAACAACCCCTTCTTTTAAAAATGACCTAATGGTTATTATGCATACCAGAATACCACATGATTCAAAAAATTACACACGCTTTAAAATAAACAACATGATTGCTAATGAAAAGTTACACACTGAAAAAATCGAACAAAAAAAAAGGTCCGCAGTTTTCACTGATCTTGCAGACCTTTTTCCCCTAAAAGTGTACCCCTTAGTTCCCTACATTTCCCTAAGAGATCGCCCCCCGACCCTGGTTACAAGTTACCATAAATAAGTTACTCAATGTAATAAATTTAATGATTTTTTTACAAACTTCCTTTTTAAATGGGCATTTTCTTTTTAATTTTTTTTCTTAAAATTGTGACTCTTTATTAAAAAGTTAAAAATTTGATTTAAAACTTTAGCCATATTATTTTTTTTTAATATTGTTATAAACATAATTTTTTTTGAAAAAGCTTATTTAATTTACTTTTGAAAAACAATCACAATAAAACATGGCTATTAATTTCAGTATGAAAACCACGGCCAAATTTCTTGCGAAAACAAACAAGACATATTGTACGCATGGTGAGTATGAAACGATATGAAAAAATTGCGCGAATCGACTTTTTTAGTCGTGTTCCCGAAATCAACGATTCAATGCCGCTTTCCAGAAGACTACTTTATTTGTTTTAAAAATTGAACTATAATTGTTCAGAAAATGAAAATATTTTCATCAAAACCAAAAAAATAGAATTTATGGATTTAGAAAAAAAATTTCATTCCATTTTTAAGTGGAACACAATCGGCAGTATTTTTTTTGAAGCGATGCACATCGGCTACCAATTTTTATTGTTAAAAATTTTAGGCTACTCAGTTTACGGATTAATGGGATCAGTTTTTTCTATTTTATATTTAACTATTTATTTATCTGATCTGGGACTCATGACTTCGCTCCCAACATTTGCAAATGTTTTCACACAAAGTAAATCTAATTTTAAAAAATATTTTCGACAGTATGTAACGCCAAACATTTTTTTTCTTATTATAGGTATTTTTATTTCTTTATTTTTTTATGGATCTTTTTTTAGCGCAAACAAATCTTTATTACCGCCGCTTTACCTTGTTATTTCGCTACTAATTTTTGAATCAGTGCGAATGTTTTTAAGATTTTTTTTACACACACAATTTAAAAATAAAGCGGTTATTGTTTTAGAATTATCGTTGATGGTTTTATATGTTACGTCTGTTTTACTTCCTTATTATATTAGTGGCGTTCCAATAACAATTACAAAAGTAATCGGACTTTATCTTGTTAATTCCATAGTTTCTGTCGCTTGTTTTATTTTTATAACAATTCGGTTATACAAAAAGTTGCCGGAAAAAGAATTAGTTCCTTACGAACACTTTAAAAGAAAATCTACGCACGCTAGATTTTTCAATCACGCAACACACATCGGCAAGCATCTTATTTCTGGAGAATTTTTAGTGCCACTTTTCGCTATTCATTTCGGACTAAAACAAGCGGGACTACTAAAGCTTGCAAGCATTGTTGCGCATTCAATAAAAGCATTTTTCAAGGCTGCAATAAATTTTTCTGGAAACGCTTTTCTTTCTAATTTAAAAAATAAACCACTCGAGTCTCGCATTTCTGCGTTTTATACACTCTTTAAAAAATTGAATGTAATTATTTATTTTATATTTATAGTTCTTCTTATTAATTTTCATCCACTCGTAAGCCAAGCAAGAACACCGGGCAATCGTTCCGCTTTTATATATCTTTTTATGTTTATTACAATAACACTCATCCAGCAACTTTGCGTTGCGTACGAACAGTTTTATATTGTAGAAAATGCCGCGCACCGATTATTTTTCATCAAAGCATTTGAATTTATTATGTTTTATATTGTTGTTGGACTAAGTAAGCATTTGTATCCGAACACAACATTACTAAGTATTGTGTGCATACAAATAATAAGTTTTGCACTTCTTGCTTTAAATGCGTACGCAAAATGGAAGATCAAACCAAACCTCAAAATCAACCCTAAATTCATATTAAAAACAGTTCTATTCGGAACCCTAGTTTTTCTGCTGATAAAATCACTATAATTGACTTCGTACATTAAAAATCATTATTTGAGTAAAATGGAATTAAGTAATTCATAAAGGAGAATCGTATGAAATCTCGTATATTGTTCTTTGTCATTTTATTGGCACCTTCTTTTTTAATGTCAACAGAAATTGGTCCAGCTACAATTTTACAACAGTTGGACACTCATATTGGAAAAATTAAAAACACACAAGCATTAGAACAATACAAAGGAGCTGTTACAAGTCTAACGAATTATCTGGAACAACCGGAAACTGTGGAAGCCGTGAAAACTTCCGACCCATTAAAAGGTAAAGTTATCCAAGCTGCGATAGCAACAAGAGAAGTTCACAAAACTACCTTTACATCTAGTAAACCCTCACAAAAAATTTCACTTGCTCTTCAAAAAACAATTAAAAAAACAAAAATGATTCCAGACTTTGCTAAACGAATGAAAGAATCAAAACGCGAAGTAGACACTGACAAAGTCACTGTTCAGGTACCACTTAAAAAAGTAGCTGCTGCTGCCGCACCACCACAAAAAGCTATTGCTCCTGTTGTTGCGCCAGAAGTTACAGTTGTTCAGCAACCGGCTGCAATCCTAAAAGCGTTGGATGCTCATATTGAAAAGATTAAAAACACACAAGCATTAGAACAATACAAAGTAGCTGTTACAAGTCTAATGGATTATTTAGGAAAATTTGAACCGGCAACAATTTACATGAACCCAAAATTAACAGAAAAAGTTATTGCAGCTGCAATAACAACAAGAGAAGTTCACAAAAGTACTTTTACGCGTAGTAAAGCTTCACAAAAAATTTCATTTGATCTCCAAAAGACAATCAAAAAAACAGGAGTAGTTAATAAAGGAGTTTTTGATAAACGAATGAGTGAATTAAAAGCTGAAGTAGAAAAAGGCACTACCGTTGTTCAAATTCCCCTTAAAAAAGCTATTGCTCCTGTTGTTATCGCACAAATCAAAAAAGGTCCCGCTATAGAAATAAAAGCTCCAACAATTACAAAAATAGATATTACCATGGGTGCTGCAAAAGCAGGAGCTTTAGCTAAAGAAATAAAAGCTCAATCTAATAAAGAACAAGCAAAAGTTGCGGCACTTGAAGTACATGCAAAATTAAAACCTGCGTGGAAAAAAGTTATTGATCACATAAAATCAGTTATGAAGGGCTCAAGAACTAAGGCTAGCGAAGAAATTTATGGACCAGCAAAAGAAGCCGGCAAACCAGACCCATTATTTTTTGGCCTCGCCGAAGCCGTAACGCATTACAGCGTTGTTGCAAGACTAATGAACTTAGAAGTTGGTGTAATAAATGCGATCAATGAAATGGGCCAACATCTAGGTCGCATACAAAGCTTACATAAAAAAGCAGCCCAAGGATTAACACAAGTAAAAGAAATTGACCTAGGTAAAAAAGGTGAAGAAGCTGAAACATTAAAAACTAAATCCAGGGAAGAACAAGAGAAAGTTAAATCATTAGAAATAAACGAAAAATTACAACCAGCCTGGAATTTCATTATTGAACAAATAAAATCACAAATGAAAGTTTCAAGAAATACGGCCCGCAAAAATATATACACACCAGCCAAAAAGAGCTCTAAACTTGAACCTACAGCTTTCGATTTTGCTGAAGCAATTACACATTATAAAGTAGTAGCTGAACTCATGAGATTAGAAAAAACCGTCATAAACGCTTTCAATAAAATCGGGAAACTTCTTATCTCCATACAAGGTTTACATAAAAAAGCAGTTGCCGATTTACAAGCAAGTGCTCCTAAAAAAGCTGCCGGTTCAGATATAGATACAATATCCAATGAATTAGACGGTCATATTTCTGCAATTAAATATGCTAAAGAAATCTCAATATACGAAAACAAAGTAGGATTATTAAAAACTTATTTAGAAACGTTAACACCAGAAACAATTAAGAATTCTCCAACATTAACAAACAAAGTTATCGAGGTTGCAACAGTAACAAGAGAAGTTCATAAAAACTATAAATCTGGAACTCCGCAGGAATATGAGGATTCAAGAAAAATTTCATTTGCACTTCAAAATACAATTAAAAAAACAAAAATGATTCAAAACTTTGATAAACGAATGAAAACATCAAAACGCGAAGTGGACAAAGGTGAAGACGTTGTTCAAATTCCTACTGCCGACGCGCCAGAAAAAGAAATTACAGAAGCAGACATTACTAAAACTCTAATAACAACTTCAGACAACATTGAAAAATCATCAACACTAGAAATTTACCACAAAGAAATAGATTCACTTATTGCATATCTTAAAAATCCAAAAGTAATCGCAATAATAAAAGAATCCGTTCCTCAAACAAAGAAGATGTTTGATATTCTTAAAGTAACAAGAAATCGACATAAAAGATTTATAAAAGAAATGCAAGGAGTAAAAGCCGGAACAGTTGCAGGAAAAACAGCCAGAAATACAAAGGGAACTAAACTTTATAAATCTAGAGCAAAAAGCAAATTACTTATAAAGGCTTTCGCAGAAACCAAAGTGGTTACACTAGAATTTATTAATTTATATATGGAACTATTAAAAAAACTTGAAGTAAAAAAACTTATACAACATTTTAAACAAGCAAAAATTGCAAAAACAGCAAAAAAAACTTTAGCCAAAATTGAAGAATTAGAAACGTATGAAGAAGAACAAGCAGAAATAGAAAAACTATCTGCAGAAGAGTTGGAACAAAAAGAAGAATCTGAAAGCAAAGAAGTTGAAAGGCTAGAACAAGAATCGGAGTCGAAATTTTCAGCAAGATCAAAAGAGCTTTTAAGATTAATTATTCATCCACTGTTCAACGAGTTAAAAAAAGGACTAACAGAAAAAAGCGCCAGAAAAGCAGGTATATATCATGCTGAAACCGCAAGGTCTGCTGAAATAGCAATTCCAAAGTTCTTAAGGGAAATAGAACAAACCAAAAAATATAAAGACTTTAGGGTTAAAATTGAAGAAATCAGAGCTTTTACCAGAGATCCCGCGGTTAAAGACGAAATTTTAAAAAAAGGATTAAAACAAAAATACGTAGAGCTTGCGTCAAAAACACGTGGGAAGTTTAAAACAATACAAAAAAAACAAACAGAAATTTGGAGCAAAGACACCGTTAAAATAATAGAAGACATCATTCAAGAACTTCTTGACTATAGCAACAAATTAGTACCAGAAAACATCATGAAAATAAATTTGGATTTAGGGGAAGCTCAAACAACTGTAAAAGCTCTACAAACAATAGAAATAAAAGGTTCAAGCCTTTTAAAAAATTTACCACAATATAAAGAAGTAGAAACTACAATCATTCAACTTGAAAAAGAAATTAACAAACTAGAATCACCACAATATAAAACGTATAGAAAGGATATTTACGACCTATACTATAAATTACTCGTTGCTGCCGAAAGACTAAAATATCTACCAACGTTAGGTGAACCTGGTGATAAAAACATGATTGAAACAAGAAAAAGGTTTACTCATAAAATAGAACGAACAAAACTTGAAGAAACTTCTAATAAAATCAGCAACACAGAACACAAAGAAAAAATACTTGCCATTTTTGATTTTTGCATCGATTTAGCTTGGTGGTTTAAAATTAAAACACTTGAACTTGAAACACAAATTTACCGCCTTGCTCAAAGAAAAGAAATTAGCGAATCTGTAGATACCGCGGCAGTCTTGAAACGAATTTCTGAGTGGGGAGCGGCGCTCCAAGCATCAGCAAAAGCACTATCTATTACAGAAAAAATTAAATTAAAGCAACTCAAAATATTAAATAAAAAAATTAAAACATTAAAAAGCGATATTACAAAACCTAATTTTAAAATGACGCTCTTTGCAACCAAAGGACTCAAAAAGTACCTACTCTCCCCAGACAAAGAAGCCGAACTTATTAAACTTATCAAAGCTGCAAAATTAGTAATTGAAAAACAAGCACCAACATCACCAGAACAAACTTTATTTGCAAAAGTAATTGCTTACGCAAAAGAAAATATCCCACCGCTTACAACTAAAGTATTACAGGCAATAGAAAGAGCCCCTGGAGCTTCTGACTTTAACTCTGAATTAAAACAAGCAAAATCTGCTCAAGAATTAAAAACATTATTAGATAGTTCGGCAGAAATGCAATTCACTGAGAAACAAAAAGATGCTTTTGTTAAAGCGGTAGTCAGCGCATACAACAAAGCTATTAATCCTCTCGCAGAAAAAAAGTTGAAAAAGGTAGAAAAAAGTGTTCAAGAAGCGCTGCTTGCACTTGTTAATGATATAGCAAAACTTCCAGCATTCGCACCGTTAAAAGATAAAAAATATGGCGCGATGCGTAAGCAGTCACTGACGGGAATGCAAGAGAAGTTGCAAAAAGTAAAAGTTAAGTTGCTGAATTAATAAGCGTCAAAAAATAAATCTCGAGCCTATCTTGTTTTAGGCCTTGCAGATCTTTCTATCCCGCTAGAACGCCTTGGAACAGAATAAAGACCTATACAACGACTATTACCTACCATTGGACCAATTTCTGCAGGCAATTCTCTGAGTAGGTTATTACTAATAATACTAAAGGTTGTAAGCTTTTCAAGATTATAAATTTCTGCAGGCAATTCTCTGAGCTTGTTCCAAGAAAGATTAAGCGTTCTAAGACTTGTAAGCCCACCAATTTCTTCAGGCAAAAATGTAAGATTGTTCCAAGAAAGTTTAAGCTCTTCTAGTTCTTGTGGTAGCCATCTGAGAATATTTGCAATACCTACTGAAATTAATTGGTTAGAAGAAAGATTAAGCTTTCTAAGACTTCTAAGCTCAGCCATTCCTGAGAGCAATTCTGTAAGTTGGTTACAAGAAAGATTAAGCTCTTCTAGTTGTGGTAGCAATCTGGGAATATTTGCAATAGCCTCTTGAGTTAATCGGTTACAAGAAAGATCAAGCTTTCTAAGACTTGCTGGCCTACCAATTTCTTCAGGCAATTCTGTAAGTTGGTTACAAGAAAGATTAAGCTCTTCTAGTTGTGGTAGCAATCTAAGAATATTTGCAATAGCTTCTGGAGTTAATTGATTATAATAAAGAACAAGCTTTCTAAGATTTATAAGCCCACCTATTTCTGCAGGCAATTCTGTGAGACTGTTACCAAAAAGATAAAGCTCTATAACATTTTCCGACATCCCATCTGCAATTATTCTTTGTAGTATGCTTTGTAAATCTTCAGTCGTTAAGTTTTTGTCACAAGGTTTGAACTCAACAAAAGCGGTTAAGTCTTTGGCCCAAAGGTTGAGATTCCCCTCACCCGTAATTGTCACTTCAACCGAACTGCCATCACGACACTCATGTTTAAAATAATACTTTATCTCCCGCAAAACACTCGAACGGCCATCACGACACGCATATTCAGAAGAATACTTTATCTCCCGCAACTCACAACGCCTCGCCTTCCCTCTCCCCGCGCAAAAAAAACGCTCCACCATCCTACTCCCTCTCGCTTTCGCCAAAAGAAAATCCTCCATTCCCCTCACCTGCGTCGCCACACAACTTAAAACTGCAAATGCTAAAAATAAATTTCTTACTATCTTCATAAAACATCCTAAAAAAAATTATGTTTAAAACTGTTCCACCGGCTAATCGTTCTCTCGCAAACGAACTTGAGAACAAAGGCACGCAATTTCTAGAACCTGGCTACCTCTTTCAAATAGAAGGCTACAACTATTTAATGGAAACCCTCTCCTCCCAGATGTAAATAATGGAAATATACGACCGTTATATACATCTACTTTATATCCTGTCATTGAAAAACCGTGCCTTATTACTTGTTCAAGAGTCTCATCCAGGTTTAAATGATTGTTATACACCTCTAGTTTTTCTAATCCAGAATGATTAAAAATTGCATCTGGCAGAACAGAATATCCGTTACAACTAATTCTAAGCACTTTAAGTCTAGAAAGCTGTAAAATACCGGTAATTGAACATCCACTATTTTTACAAAGACCTAGATCCTCTAGTGCCGTAAACTTAAAAATTCCGCTCGGCAACTTTTTAAGTTGGCTCGCAGTAAGATCAATTTCTTTAATTTCTTTCTCCATCCCAACATATAATGGTAATATTTCTTCAATCAATTTAGGGCTATACCCTCTAAGTCTTAAGCTCTTCCCACCTTCACTCCTTATCTCAAGCCTTGTTTCAAAAAAGGGGTCCACCATCCCACTCACCGTCGCAACAACACATGTTGCGCATAAAAGTGCGCATAAAAACTTCTGAATATTTTTCATAATAAAAAACCTTTATTGGTTTAAACAAAAAATTAATACCTTTAAGATTACACATTGTAATACTTAATCCCCACTGAGTTGATGTAATGTATCAAAGAAAAAAATATCTTTCAAACACCTGCTCAAAGAACTCGCAAAAAGCGTACCCAGAAAAGTTGCGTAAAAAAGCTCGCCCACTCCTTGCCGCGCGGCGCCCTTTTTCCATTTTTAGGAAAATATTGATTCTAGTAATGCGTTTTTCAAAACTTTTTAAACCAAAGTAATTTTTAAAAAATGAAACTAAAAGAAAAGATAAAGAATAAGAAACGTGGATTGGTTTTAAACGCATGTGTGAAACGTTTCGCGTACGATTGGTTTTAATGTTTGCGTGTGCTTGGTAGGTGGTGTGGACATAGGAGTAGGGTATTCAACCGCCCCCCTTTTTAGAATTAATTCTTTTCTTAGATAACTTCCTTTATAATTTCTTTCTTATCTTTCTTTTCTTCTTATCTTCTTCTTAGTTCTTATCTTCTCTTCTTCTTATTTATGTAATTCCTTTTACATTATATATTCTTTTTTTCTTTAACCCTGCCCTTAGTCTTAGTCACAGGTCTTCTTCTTCTCTTCTTCTTCGTCTTAAACACGGAGTCAACACATCCTGCCCCGTTCAAAAAGCATTCAGCGAAACATTCAAGCCCACACTTTAAATCATTCAGCCATACATTCATCCGCCATTCATAACAATTCCCCACGAAAAATACCCACGAGCCTAAAAGCTTAGTAGCCCACGGGAAAAGGCAGGAGGTGGCGGACGGAGTGCGGAATCGCGCAAATGCGAGATAATGTTAAGAAAATGTGGCGAATAAGCTTTAACAAAAAGGGTTTACCTACACGCCGTTCGAAGAAACCCTTCGACAAGCTCCCAGGCTTCGCTAAAAGCTTCGCCGGGCACGGCAGGGCGAACGGGACAAACAATAAAAGAACAAAATAAATTCAAATTCCAATCTAACCTATTATGAATTCCCAATAAATAGACCGAATAATTGCTCAATATAATTGCTCAATATAATTGCTCAATATAATTGCTCAATATAATTGCTCAATATAATTGCTCAATATAATTGCTCAATTTCTTTAATTATCGGACATAACAATACGGATAACTGCATAAAACGGCCCGCTTCATAACATATTTTATAAAAGGCTACATCGTTGATGTAGCGTAATTTTTAACATATTCAGAAATAAAATGGCCGGAAATCTTCGTGTGTTTGCGCACATACCATTCGCATGCGCCCTTCTGCTGTGCGAATATCCATTTTCAAACACAACCGCATACCTTAGTGCGCAATACTAAGATATTTCCACCGCAATTTGACATATCTTCATCAAGCGACTAAGATTACTTTAGTTTGAAATTAAGCTTGGAGAGTTTTCTTCAAGACTCGTACACAAAACAGAAAGGGCCAGAATGGCTAAAATCATAGGAATCGATTTAGGAACGACTAATTCCGTTGTATCCTTTATGGAAGGTGGCAAAGCAAAAGTTGCGCCAAACCAAGAAGGTGCAAATACAACTCCTTCTATCGTAGCAATTACAAAAGACGGAAAACGTCTTGTTGGATCTGTTGCAAAGCGTCAAGCAGTAACAAATCCAGAAAACACTATTTTCTCTGCAAAGCGTTACATTGGTAAAAAATTTAGCGCGTTAACAGAAGAAGATAAAAAGCACGTACCTTATAATCTTAAAGCCGGAAAGCACGGCGAAGTTATTTTCGAAATTCAAGGTAAAGAATATACTCCTCAAGAAATTTCTTCAGCGGTACTTCAAAAATTAAAACAAGCAGCCGAAGATTATCTAGGTGAAAAAGTTACCGATGCAGTTATAACTGTTCCCGCATATTTTAATGACGCGCAACGTCAAGCAACAAAAGATGCAGGTACAATTGCTGGATTAAATGTAAAACGAATTATTAACGAACCAACTGCCGCAGCACTTGCATATGGAATCGATAAAAAAACAAATGAAATCGTCGCAGTTTTTGACTTCGGTGGTGGAACATTTGACGTTTCGATTTTAGAAGTTGGTGATGGCGTTACAGAAGTTAAATCAACAAATGGTGATACAGATCTTGGTGGTGACGACATTGATAAAGAAATCATAAAATATATGGTCTCTGAATTTAAAAAAGATCAAGGCGTCGATTTAAATCAAGATAAAATTGCGTTACAAAGATTAAGAGAAGCTGCGGAAAAAGCGAAAATTGAACTTTCTGCAACCACAGAAACAGAAATCAATTTGCCATACATAACAGCTGATGCAAGTGGTCCAAAACATTTGGCCATAAAATTAAGTAGAGCTAAATTTGAAAGCTTGTGTGCATCAATTTTTAATCGTTTATTTGAACCATGCAAAAAAGCATTAAAAGATGCTGATATTGAAGCAAACAAAATTGACGAAGTTATTTTGGTTGGTGGTTCAACACGTATTCCAAAAGTCCAAGAAATGGTAAAAGATTTCTTTGGAAAAGAGTCAAACAAATCAGTAAATCCTGATGAAGTTGTTGCAAACGGTGCCGGAATTCAAGGCGGCGTGTTAGCTGGTGATGTTACCGATGTTTTATTACTCGATGTAACTCCACTTTCACTTGGCATTGAAACATTAGGAAACGTTGCAACAAAAATCATAGAAAGAAATACAACTATTCCAACAAAAAAATCCCAGGTGTTTTCTACTGCAGAAAACAATCAACCAGCAGTAGACATTCATGTTGTACAAGGGGAACGTGAATTTGTAAAAGACAATAAAACACTTGGTAGATTTAAACTTGATGGAATTCCTGCCGCACCTCGTGGCGTTCCACAAATTGAAGTCACTTTTGACATCGATGCAAACGGAATTGTACACGTATCTGCAAAAGATAAGGGCACAGGAAAAGAACAAAACATTACCCTTTCTAATGCATCTGGTTTAGATAAATCAGAAATCGACAACATGGTAAACGAAGCAAAAATGCATGAAGCTGAAGATAAAAAACAAAAAGAAGTTATCGACGCAAGAAATCAGCTCGACAGCATGATTATGCAAATCGAAAAAACCATTACAGAAAATAAAGAAAAACTTCCAAGCGAAGAAGTAGAAAAAGTTGAAAAAGCATTGGAAGAAGCAAAGTTAACTTTAAAAGAAAAAGAAAACGATATTGATGCACTTAAAAAAGAAACTCAAGATTTAACACAAGCATCACATAAAATTGCAGAAATTCTTTATAAGGACACACAAAAAAACGCACAGCCAAAAGAAAAACCAGAAGGTAACGGTCAACAAGCGGACCCAGAAGCAAGCGCTTCTAAAAAGCAAGGTCCAATTGATACCGATGCAAAAGAAGAAGACCCAAAAGCGTAATTAAAACACGCTGTTTAAAAAAGTAGGCCGGGAATAAATCCCGGCCTACTTTTTTTTATAAATTATTCTAATAAGAAAA